>Ga0206981_10135_pt1 | contig 22624 bp, 19 predicted proteins | sample Alteio_BWMinCont_17_FD_153312 | JGI IMG/M metagenome (GOLD analysis project Ga0206981, IMG submission 153312) | Enriched cells from forest soil in Barre Woods Harvard Forest LTER site, Petersham, Massachusetts, United States -... | ecosystem: Environmental > Terrestrial > Soil > Temperate forest >... | reverse complement strand
AGCTAGGTCAATATAGTGGTGTGGGTAGCATGATGCAGCGTATGTGCCGCGAATATTCGCGCGTTGTTGAAATGCTGCTAGCACGTGGCACACCGCGCTTCACCGAAATTTCGCAAGAGTTATACGGTAGCTCTGAAGACGCCTTTCACATTGGTGCGCCGACTTTGAAAGATCTTGCGCTGTTAGTGACACAAACGCTTGCCAATATCAAAGATCAAGTTACAACGCAAGCTGACATTAAAAAATTTAGCAGCGAAGAAACCGTTGCTATTCTCAGTGAGCGTCTTGGAAATTATTTTACCGATCGCTCCCATGTACGTGTGGAGTTAAGTGACGGTATTATTGCTGATGCATCAGCCGGTGCCGATCGCATTAAAATTCATAAAGGTTTGTCCTTCAGTGAGCGTGAGATTCGCGTATTTGAAATTCATGAAGGCTGGGTTCACTTAGGCACAACGCTTAATGGAATGTCTCAACCTGTTTGCACGTTCTTAAGTAAGGGGCCACCATCCTCTACTATTACGCAAGAGGGGCTGGGGATTATTGCCGAAGTCTTCACTTTCTCATCATACCCAGGTCGTTTGAAACGCTTAACTAATCGCATTACTACGGTGAACATGGCTGAAGATGGAGCGGATTTTCTCGATGTTTTTCGTTTTTTATCGCGAGCAAGGCATGGACGACCATGAAAGCTATCATTTTGCAACACGCGTGTTTCGCGGCAGCACACCGGATGGTGGGCCATTTACAAAAGATTTATCCTACAGTAAAGGATTTATTTTAATTTATAACTACATTCGTCTTGCGGTACAGCGCGGTTTAGTTAACCAAATTCCTTTGCTTTTTGTCGGTAAAACAACATTAGAAGACATACATATTTTGTCAGATTTATTGGAAGAAAATATTGTCACGCCGCCAAAATATGTTCCACCACAATTTCAAGATATCGCAGCCTTAAGCGCATGGATGTGCTATTCGTTATTTTTAAACAAATTGGATTTGCAGCGCCTAGCAACGGACTTCAAAGCGATACTGCATTAAGCACTGTCGCAGCCCTCCCAAAGAACTTCAATAAAGCTTGTCATCCCGCGCAGCTTTTAGCTGCGCGGGATGACAATTTTGATTGAAGTTCGTATCTGATGTTTACCGCGAAGGGTTGGAGCGCTCGCAATGACAGTGCTGTATCAGCCCCCTTTCGATATCTCACTTTTGCCATTAACTGTACTTTCTTCGATAAATTCAATGATGCAGCTAGCGACATCGGTGCCTGTGGCTCGTTCAATGCCTTCAATGCCAGGAGATGCATTGACTTCCATAATGAGTGGGCCGCGATTTGAGCGAACAATATCAACGCCTGCTACATTCAAGCCAATGATATGGGCGGCCCTGATTGCCATCGTGCGTTCTTCTTCCGTAATATCAACTGCACTTGCTGTGCCGCCTCTATGCAAATTAGAACGGAATTCTTCTGGTGATTCAGATTGACGTTTCATTGCAGCAACCACTTTATCGCCAACAACAAAACAGCGTACATCAGCACCGCTAGCTTCTTTAATATATTCTTGCACCATAATATTGACTTTTAAGCCAAGAAAAGCCTCAATTACGCTGCGCGCCGCTTTTGCCGTTTCAACTAAGACTACGCCAATGCCTTGCGTACCTTCAAGAAATTTGATGACGAGAGGGACGCCGCCAACCATTTTTATTAAATCTTGGATTTCATCGATGGAGTGCGCAAATCCCGTTATGGGTAGGCCTATGCCTTTTTTTGACAGAAGTTGTAAGGAGCGAAGTTTGTCGCGCGCTCGTGTTATAGCAACGGAATCGTTAACGCAAAACACACTCATCATTTCAAGTTGGCGCACCACGGCTGCACCATAAAAAGTAATAGAGGCACCAATACGAGGAATAACCGCATCGTAAGCTTGCAGCTCACCACCTTTATAGTGAATGCTGGGCCTGGCTGAAGTAATATTCATGTAACAGCGTAATGTATCAATCACATCGGCTTTGTGGCCACGCTGTTTTGCAGCCGTCACTAAGCGGTGAGTTGAATACAAATCTTTTTTCCTCGATAAAATAGCAATCTTCATGTTATACCTTCAAAGCTTTATTTTTTTTGTCGTTAAAAATGATCTAGCGGGATTCACACTAAAACGGCGGCTGATGGCGCTCCTACCTAACAGCATACGAAACAGCATCGTATCGCGCTCTGTCAAGGTCACCTCAATTGGCCAGCTAGTTTCGCCAATGATCACTGGTGTGCTAATAACATAACGCTCTTCGCGGTGTCCGCCCGAGTCAGATACCCAACGCAAATCAATGATATCCGCAAAGCAAGTGACCACATTCACTGTATTATGCTGCAATGGATGTATATCAAAAGAAATGCGGTCTTTATTGCCTTCCTTAAAAGGTTTTAAGGAAAAGGCATGCAAAGCTGAGGTTCGGGCGCCCGTATCCACTTTGGCTTTAATTTTAGCAATCCCTAGCTCCGGTAATGAAACCCACTCGCGCCAACCCACTAGATCATATTTTCGCATATTTTTACCTTTCTTCGGCAATCTTATTGAGGCCTGTTGTCTAGGGTGATAGCTTGCCTGGATTTTTAAAAAAATGGTATCAATTTTTGTCATCCGCACCTAAAGCGTATGATATTTAGGTATGCGCCTAAAAAGACCCTAAAATTACGACCCTTCTTTCGTAAGGATTCTAACCGGAAGAGGTTCAGTGTCCCCACCTGAATAAAGTGCTTTGCTTGGAAATTGAATATCCTGAGCCTTAAAGGCCTGATGAATTTCAATTTGAATGCTGTTTTTAAGTTCGACAAAATGATTGCGGCTAGCCCAGACTGAAAGCTGCAGCTCAATGCCAGACTCACCAAAGCCCAATACGTAAAAAGCGGGCGCAGGATCCATGAGCGCCAAAGGATTTTCCTTTGCGATGCCCAGTAGGACGGCGCTCACTTTGGCGATATCGACTTTAAAGTCCACCGCGATCTTTAGATCAGCGCGGCGAATCGGGAACCATGACAAATTGATAATGGGGGACTTGATTAAGGTTTCGTTAGGAATGCGGACCAAGGTATTATCAGGCGTGCGAATTTTTACGGATAACAAATCAATAGATAATATTTCACCTTGCAAATCGACAACCTTGACAAGATGTCCAACCTCAAAAGGTTTTTCGCCAATCATAAAAATGCCGCTAATAATATTCGACATGGATGTTTGCGATGCGATACCTATGGCGACAGTTAAGATGCCGGCCGCGCCTAATAAAGCACTGATATGAAAACCTAGTTGTTGAATTGCCGATGCGATAAATAAAGTTAGAATGAAATAAAATAAAATTCGCCGCAATAACATAGCTTGTTGTGGCGTCATATGCTTGATCAGGGTTTTGGTAATGCTAGTCGTTAAAATGCGGGCGGTAAAATAACCCATAACCATAATTAAAATAGCGCGCAAGATAGGTTCAATTTGTATTTGAAAAATGGTTTCTAGTGCGGATGTCATAGTTATTCCGTTAAGAGATGATAAAACATCGTCATTAAGTTTGAAGACTTTAAAGCAAGCCGCGGTGAGCTAACTAGAACCGCTTTATGTGCAATCTTGGGCGCGCCCTTACTCTGTGTGACCGAATGCTCTTGATGGTTTTCGTGCTTCACAATAATTTCTTCCGTCCATAATGCGCCATGCTCATCGGCAAATATCGACAAAAACGGCAAAGGTAAACTGAGTTGTTCTAAGGGTAAGGTCGATGCCGAATTATTATAAATTTTTACTGGCGTGACGACCCTATAGGGGCGCCGAGGTAATTCAGTCAGTTGCGTGCGGCAAAAGGTTTGACTGGCATAACACAAGTCACCCTCAAACGTATTAGGGCCATACCACGTGTCGGACAACCGCAGTGTGGGTATCTCATGCAGAACCATGTTTTGGGGGCCTGCTTCTAGGCGTATCCATGCAGGTGAGCTAATGTAGAGGGTGGTGTGTTCTTTGGCGGGCAAATAAAAAGGTTCTTCTGGGCGCGATACTTGCGCGCGGTCTGCCAAAACAGGGGTTAATGTCATAGCCGATGTTGTTTGGTGGAAAGCAAAGCGCTTGAAAATGAGGTTTTTTTTATCGAATCCTGGGCTGGTTGGCGTTGCAATTTTGAGATTGCTGCTGTCAGCATCTTTTAAAAAATCACTGACAATCCGCCATTCATGCGAAAATCTTTCGATACCTAGCAATAGAGGGCCAATCTCCCAAAACAGCATTTGGGTCGGATCAACATTAAACGTGCCCCACCATTTAGCAGATTTGTTTTTCATAAGTCCCCACGGTATGCTTTGTCTTATTCTACCTCAAGTTGCCCGGGTGGAAAACCCGGGCGACTTCATTCTCAAAAGGATTTGCCTGAGATGTTAGATAAGAACTATTTTGTCGCGTCTGCTAATGCGCATTTAACGCTGGAGCAATATCGTAAGCTATATCAACAATCGTTGGCTTCTCCCGATACGTTTTGGAATGATATGGCCGAAAAATTCATCACCTGGTTTAAACCGTGTGATACTGTTTTCTCAGGCAGTTTTGAAAAACAGAATAGTGCATGGTTTGTCGGCGCACAATTAAACGCTGCCTATAATTGTTTGGATCGTCATTTAGAAAAACGTGCAAATCAGATCGCAATCATTTGGGAAGGTGATGACAGCAATGCAGTTCGCCATATTACTTATGCGCAATTGTTTGAGGAAGTATGCCGTTTTGCCAATGTGTTGAAAAGTGCGGGCGTAAAAAAAGGCGATTGCGTTGGTATCTACCTGCCTATGATTCCTGAAACCGCCGTTGCCATGCTAGCTTGCGCGCGCATAGGCGCCATGCATTCTGTGGTGTTTGCAGGTTTTTCCGCCGAAGCCTTGGAAGCACGACTGACCGATGCAAAATGCAAATTAATTATTACCGCAAACGAAAGTATCCGCGGAAACAAAATAATTCCACTGAAAAAAAATGTCGATGCAGCATTACTCAATTGCCCTGAAGTTAAGCGTGTTATTGTTGTTGCGCGCACACAAAATACCGTGCCATGGCAACAAGATCGCGATAATTGGTATCATGATTTAATGCAAGGCAGTTCAAGTGTATGCGCGGCGGAAATCATGGACGCGCAGGATCCGCTTTTTGTTCTTTACACCTCAGGTTCAACGGGCAAGCCCAAAGGCATTCTGCATTCAACTGGGGGCTATCTGGTTTACGCGGCCGTCACCCATTTTTATATTTTTGATTATCATGATAAGGATGTTTATTGGTGTACGGCAGATGTGGGTTGGATTACAGGCCATACCTATTTAATTTATGGCCCACTGCTCAATGGTGCAACCACATTAATGTTTGAAGGCGTACCCAATTATCCAAGTTATTCCCGGTTTTGGGAAATGATCGATAGGCATCAGGTTAATATTTTTTATACTGCGCCAACGGCAATTCGCGCGTTACGACGCGAGGGCGATGAGTGGGTAACCAAAACAAAACGCACCACCCTGAAATTATTAGGTACGGTAGGCGAACCCATTAGTCCAGATGTTTGGGAATGGTATTTCAATGTTGTGGGCGGCGGTCGTTGTCCTGTTGTCGACACGTGGTGGCAAACAGAAACGGGAGGCATCATGATCAGTGCAATACCTTATGTCACGCCGCCCAAGCCAGGTTCTGCGGCATGGCCTTTTTTTGGGGTAGAGGCTGCAATCGTCGATGATGAAGGTCATGAGGCGCCCCCAGGAAAAATGGGTAAACTCATCATCAAAAGACCCTGGCCAGGTATGCTGCAAACCATTTTTAATAACCCAGAACGCTTTAAGGCCGCCTACTTCAACGAATTTCCACAATGGTATTTTACGGGTGATGATGCAAAATGTGATGAGCAAGGCTATTTTTGGATTACTGGCCGTAATGATGATGTCTTAAAATTATCAGGACACCGTGTCGGGACGGGTGAAATTGAGAGCGCATTATTAAAACACGGGTCAGTTTCAGAGGCAGCAGCAGTAGGGGTACCTAATGTGATTAAAGGACAAAGCATTTATTTATTTGTTACCTTAAAATCGGATGTTGTGCCATCGGATGCGTTAAAAAAAGAATTGATCCAGCAAGTGCGTTCAAGTATTGGCCCCATAGCTACGCCAGATTTTATACAATGGACTGATGATTTGCCAAAAACCAGATCAGGTAAAATCTTGCGTAGACTTCTGCGCAAGATTGCGACGAATGATTTTTCTGATTTGGGCGACACCTCTACGCTATCTGATCCACAAATCATGGATAATCTGATTAAAAATCGCATTATTACAGACAAATAACAGTTTGCTTAGACAAAAATATATTAGGAGCTTGTGGTATAATTTAAAAACTAGCGATAAAAAGGATCTAGCAAATGCGTATTAACCGTAAATACGTTGCTGCTTATTTGGCGACTGTTTTTCTCGTCATTCTAGGCGTGGTTTTATCCCCACTCATTGTCGGTGTTTGGATAAAGCATGATATTAACAAGCTCGTTGATATTATTAACCGCTCGACCAGTCTAAATGTCGTGATTGCAGACTACGAGGAAGGTTATCTGACATCGAAGGCCACATTGACCGCAAGCTTAAAATCAGCTCCGAATACCGTTATTACCATCAATCAGCGCATAGAGCACGGTCCCTATATTTTTGATCCCGAATCGCAACAAAGAGCTTTTCAGGAAGGCATTATTTATAGCGATATTACCCTCCCAGAGGCTATCCAGACTGCATCAAGTGGCACAGGCACCATTTCAATTATAACTACGTTGCTGGGCTCGCAGACATTTAAAAATAACATTGCAATAGACTCACGAGATTTTCAGCTGGACAAACAAACCTTATTTTCGTTAACAAATGGTATGACCGGCGTGTTTATGGTTCATGAAAAAAATGATCAACTGTTCATGGATATATTTTCGATCTCCACGAGAATGCTAAGTTTAAAAACACCAAATTTCAATATTAAATTGGAAAAGTTGCACCTTGATAATCAAACAGAGTGCAGCGGACAGGCATGTAAAACCACTAATTTGCTTTCCCTTGGTAACTTAAATGAAACCAATGAAAATGGTTACAACGTTCAAATAGCACAATCTAATTTCAAAAACAGCTACGAGGTATCGCCTACCCTTTTGACGACGGATTCGAATTTCACTTTGAATAAAGTGGTTTCGCCCTATGTCACTATGGATTTGATTGCGATGAATTTCGGCTTACATAATTTTAATTTACCCGCACTCAAAAAATTGAGCACAGTCGCACCGATTGGAATAGTTACACTGGGTCAGGATGCGAGTAATCCCCAAGCTCAAGATGCTACCGTTTCCACATTTAATGAGATGTTTCCCGCAATTTTTACACCTAGCTCAAGTCTGATTTTTGATGCTTCCATTAATACCATGTTCGGAAACGTTAAAGCTAATTCGAATATATTTTTAGCGGCTAAAACGACACGGCCCAAAAATATGGTCGAGCTGGCTCATAAAATAATAGTGAAGACGACTATCACGGCAGCAACGGCTTTAGTGGATCATGTCATCCAGGCATTAGATGACCAAGCTCAATTGGATGCAGCTAACATGATGCCGTTAGCGCCAGCACCTGCAACGACACTATCTTCCGCATCCAACGCAAAAGGATCGATCAAAGATGTCTATCAAAATAAAATGTCTGCTTATAACAATATGGTCAACCAACTGAGACAATTAGTGCAAAGTGGGCAAGTCCCGGCAACTGTGCTTCCGGCCATTACAAAAATGTTAAGAGCAGAGATGCCTCTGCAAAATGCCTCTTCAAGCATTGACGGCGCGGTGATTAACAAACAAATTACACCGGCTGCGGCTACTCTGCTTAAGACCCTGTATACGAACTCGCTTACACAACAAAAAGCGGATATTAAAGCGATATTATTGTTTCCCAATGCCAGCATGAAAGACAAATTAGACGTCCTGGCGATACAAAATTTAATAACACCCGGTGCAGAACGCGCGGTGATGACATTAGAAGAATTAGCTTTGTCTGCTGAGCTTTATGAAAGAAGCGTCAATGACTTTGCTGCAAAACACTTAATGACAGCGACGGTTGCCGAAATGTTAAAATCACAATATTTGCAAAATGCATCAACTAATAATACCGATGTCAATCCAACAACCGCAGCGCCTGCGTTTGCGGCTACTGAATCCTCATCTGCGGTCACTGATATCACCTCAGGAAAGCTTCGCTTACAGTTTGATGCTATGATAAAAGCCGGCTATATCATTCAAGGCGGGGATAATTATGTTCTGGCGATGACCTTGCGTGATGGCGAGTTGCAATTCAATGGTAAGAATTTATCTGCTCCCGCGCCTAGCATACCTGTTATGCCGACTCCACAAGCGCCAGCAACACCGTTGCCTGTTGCTGCCAAACCAGTACAACCGATGCCGCTTGCACCTATTTCAATACCGCCTGTCCCGGCAGCTTCAAAGTCGCCATAAATTAGAGCTAACAAGGAGCGTTTTTATGTTAATGAATGTCACTCAAAAAATCATCCAATCTCATCTCTTGAAAGGCAAAATGATTCCCGGAGAAGAAATTGCTCTGAAGATTGATCAAACCCTTTGCCAAGATGCCACAGGGACCTTGGTGATGTTAGAGCTTGAAGCAATGGGTGTTGAGCGCGTTAAAACCGAATTGTCGGCACAATATGTCGATCATAATCTCATACAAGAAGATTTCAAAAATGCGGATGATCATATATTTCTGCAGAGTGCCGCTGAGCGTTTCGGTGTTTGGTTTTCACGACCAGGAAATGGTGTCAGCCATCCTCTGCATATGCAAAATTTCGGTAAGCCTGGCAAAACATTATTAGGTTCCGATAGCCATACCTGTGCAGCAGGATGTTTGGGAATGCTGGCGATGGGTGCAGGCGGTCTTGAGGTAGCTATGGCCATGGCAGGGCATCCATTTAACGTCAAAATGCCTGAAGTTTTCGGTATAAAGTTAAAAGGCAAATTGCCGGATTGGGTGAGTGCGAAAGATGTAATTTTAGAAATGCTAAGACGTCATGGCGTAAAAGGCGGCATTGATTGCGTCATAGAATATTACGGCCCTGGCGTTAAGAACCTCACGGCGATGGATAGACATGTCATAGCTAACATGGGTGCGGAACTCGGTGCGACAGGAACGGTTTTTCCTTCCGATAAAGAAGTCTTTCAGTTTTTGCAGGGTCAAGGGCGCGCCGCGGATTGGAGCGAACTTATCCCCGATCGAGGTGCAAAATATGATGTGCGCGATGAAATAGATTTGTCGCAACTTGAACCGCTAATTGCGCTACCCTCAAGCCCAGGAAAAGTTGTGCCGGTGCGGGAAGTGGTGGGCCGTGAATTATATCAAGCCTATATCGGATCTTCCGCCAATCCAGGATACCGCGATTTTGCTATGGCGGCTGCGATCGTTAAAGGTCAGCGTGTGCATCCCAATATTTCTTTTGATATCAACCCTGCGTCGCGAAATGATCTGGAAGAATTAGCAAATGAAGGTGTGTTATCCGATTTAATTCATGCTGGCGGTCGCATTCACCAGGCGGGCTGTAACGGCTGCATCGGTATGGGCCAGGCACCAGCGACGGGCAGAAATAGTTTGCGCACGGTTCCGCGCAATTTTCCAGGCCGTTCAGGCACCATGGAAGATCAGGTTTATCTTTGCAGTCCAGAGGTCGCTGCTGCATCCGCATTAAAAGGCGAAATAACTGACCCGCGTACCTTAAGCGTTGCCTATCCAAAAATTAAATTACCTCGGCATCGCATCACTAACCAAGCCATGCTAGAAGCACCCTTGTCGGTTGAAAAATCTCGCGGCGTAAAATTAATTAAAGGCCCGAACATAGCCTCAATCCCGAAGTTACATCCTTTACCCGAAGAAATACGCATGCCCGTGCTGTTAAAAATGGGCGATAACATTTCTACCGACGAAATTATGCCTGCAGGCGCGCGCGTTTTACCTTATCGCAGTAATATCCCCAAGATCAGCGAATTTTGTTTTGATGTTATCGATGAAACCTATCCGAAGCGCGCGCAAGCCATTCATAGCGACGGCGGGCATGCGATTATTGGGGGTGAAAATTACGGCCAAGGTTCCAGCCGCGAACATGCCGCCTTGGCGCCGCGTTATTTAGGGCTGCATGTTGTCATCACAAAAAGTTTTGCCCGTATTCACTGGCAAAATTTGGTAAACTTTGGCATTCTGCCGCTAACATTTGTTAACCCTCAAGATTACGACAAAATTGCACTAGGTGATGTTCTCGTCTTAAAAAATGTCCCGGCAACCTTGAAAAAAAGTCATGAAATCGCGGCGGTTATTGAAGGCAAAAATATCACTATTACTCTCCAACATAAAATGTCACCGCGCCAAGTTGACATTTTGATAGATGGTGGTTTAATCAATTGGGTGAAAAAACATCCTCGCGTTGAGTTTGTAGAGTAGCTCATGCGAAAGAACGCCGTCATTGCGAGGCGCTTGGCCGCGGCTAAACGCTTCGCGGGATGACAAGCTTTTTTGAAGTTGGTATCCGATGTTTCACTGAAGGGTGGGGGGCTTGCAATGACAGTGTCCCGGACTACGAATCACAACACAATCCTAAATAAAAGATCGTGCAAAGTAAAATTAAGGAGATTGTCATGGCGCCCAACCCCTCGCCCCCTTTTCAGTGGGACGACCCTTTCCTGCTAGAAGATCAACTATCCGAAGAAGAACGTTTAATTCGTGATTCCGCGCAGGTTTACGCCCAGGAAAAATTACAACCCCGTATCATTGCCGCATTTCATAACCAGCATTTTGATCGTGATATTTTTCATGAAATGGGCGCCGCAGGTTTTTTAGGTGCAACGATACAAGGCTATGGTTGCGCAGGCATTAATGCCGTGTCTTATGGTTTAGTATTACGTGAGATTGAGCGCGTCGACTCAGGCTATCGTTCTGCACTCAGCGTGCAATCTAGCTTAGCTATGCATGCGATACACACTTACGGCGATGAAACGCAAAAACAAAAATTTCTTCCTAAAATGGCCACAGGAGAGTGGGTTGGCTGCTTTGGTTTAACAGAGCCGAATCATGGTTCAGATCCCAGTGGCATGGAAACCCGTGCGCGTAGCGTTGACGGTGGCTACCAGCTCAAAGGCACCAAAATGTGGATCACCAATTCGCCGATAGCGGATGTTTTTATTGTTTGGGCTAAAAATGATAAAGGTCGTATCCGCGGTTTCATCTTAGAAAAAACCATGCCAGGTTTGTCTGCTCCCGTTATGCATGGCAAATTAAGTTTGCGTGCCGCCATCACTGGCGAGATTATCATGGAAGACGTATTCGTCCCTTCCGAAAATGAATTACCTGACGCAGATGGCTTATCAGGCCCTTTAGGGTGCCTTGATAGTGCACGTTACGGTATTGCCTGGGGCGCGCTTGGCGCAGCAGAATTTTGTTGGCATGCAGCCCGTCAATACGTACTGGATCGCAAGCAATTCGGCAGACCTTTAGCCGCGAACCAATTAATCCAAATGAAGCTCGCTGATATGCAAACCCAAATTAGTTTAGCCTTACAAGGCGTGTTACGCGTTGGCCGCATGAAAGATAAGAGGCTTGCCGCAACCCCATTAATTTCCCTAATCAAAAGAAACTCTACCTTAATTGCGCTTCAAGTTGCGCGTGAAGCCCGCGACATGCTTGGTGGTAACGGCATAATGGAAGATTTTCAAGTCATGCGCCATATGGTTAATTTAGAAACGGTTAAGACCTACGAAGGAACGGCTGATATTCACGCATTGATCTTAGGATTTGAGCAAACAAAAATTTCTGCGTTTAAATAGGTTCCCACTTTACTCTGACGCAGTAGTTTCATACATTGACCAGTGCTTTTTGAAGATCGTAAGTATATTTGTCTTTTTCCGATTCCAGATTCAGTAATGTGTGTATATTTTCCCAGTCTTCATTTACTTTGATTAGCATATTAGGATTTAAAATATAGTGGCCACGGTGAACTCGCAGAAAAAGTTTTCTGTTGTAAATATCTTGTCGATTAATTTCGTGCTTTGCCAATATGCTAGAGATATAAGCGCGGCGCTTTCGCTTTTCCGGCATGATACTTTCAGGAAAACTTTCAAGCGGGAACAGAAAATCATCTACCTTAAATGCAGCATGAAAAAAAGCTTTTCCTTGTTTTTGGTTAGCAACAGCCATCATAGCATTTACTAAAAAGAATTCCATGCGGTGCACATCAATTTTAATGAGTCTATCATCTACTTGTAGACTGATATTATCAGGAGATAGACAATTATAAAGTTGCGCTAACTTATCTTGAGCAAAGCGTTTATTGAGTAACGCTTTTTGAAGAATGATCTGAAAAGCATTTCGACCTAAATTATCAGTTAAATAAGGATTCGCGCCTTTTTCGATAAGCTGTTTCACCAGAGTAATGTTCCCAAAATTACCCGCGACCATCAATGGCGTTTGATTAAATGCCGTACGAAAGTCAGCACCGTAAGAGGAAACATGCCGCATAACAGGCATTGTGTTATTGGAAATGTAACCCATAAAATATTTTCGCTCTAATAAATCATAATCTCTTTTTTGTTTGAGAGCCGGTGCAAACTCTACCTTCGCTAACTCTTCTAATACGCGATATTGATGGTAATGCACGGCATATTCAAATAATAAGAGTCGCGCTTCTTTATCTTTTTTGTCTTTATTTAACGCTTTATCACGTAATTGCTTTAAATAGGTAGGGGTAATGATCGCCCACGGAACTTTTTGAGTATGTAATATGGTATTACGAATGGCGTCAGCTTGTTCTTGCTTTCCTTGCATTTCCAAGCGGCTGGCTTCTTTTTGCCATTCATCTAAAGATGATTCCTGTTTTTCGAGAGCAATAAATTCAGAAGTCAGTTTTAATCCTAGCAAATCCAATAAAGAGTGTTTGTTTATATTTTCAATAATATAAACATTTTTTATTGCTCGGGTGATTGCAACATAGAGCGCATTAATAAAGAATTTATATATTTCTAGTGAGCGATCTGTTTTATCTTTTACTCTGCCATAAACAAACTCACCTTCTAAATCTTCTTGATTAATCCCATGGGCAATTTCACGAAATCGATTTGCATCACTTGATATGAAATTATATAAAATGACATTATCGTACTCTAGTCCTTTTGCTTCAAAAATGGAAAAAACCAACGGCGTTTGAAAATATTGACTGGCTTTTTCTTTTAGGTCATCACGTAATACAATGACAGCAAATCGTGTTGATTTGCGAGTTTTGTTATTAATCTCTTGCCGTATGGCGTCATTTTCTAGTAAGCAATATACGTCGCCTTTTGTAGAGCTTTGACTTTCTACAAGATAATGACTCTCTTTATCAATAGAGCCGAAGCGCGCATTTTTGGCTTTTAATATTTTGTTAGCAATGATTGTAACGGAAGGCGCGTTTCGGTAGTTTTTGTTGAGTATGCGAATAATTTCAGTCGGATGTTCCGCCGGACTGTTGTAAAACAGACTTTTTATTTTTGCCCATGAGAAAAAATTGGGATGGACGATTTGATTAGAGTCACCACACAAAATAAAATTCTGGGAAATTTTAAGCGATTTTAAAATAAGGGCAAGCTGGATGGGTGTGAAATCTTGAACTTCATCGACAACAATAAAATCATATTTTTGAGGGCAGATTGCCAGGTAATCAAATGATACCAGGTTAGTGTCATACAGTTTATTTTCTCTCAAAAAGGAAAGGTATTTTTCAAAGAGATCATAAACTGTTGTGCGTTCTTCACCATTATAAATAGACTGTTTGATACCTAAATTAATATAGTCCGCTCTTGAGAGATGTCGCTTATCTAGTGTGTTGCCAGTCAGCACGCCTTTGAATTCTTCATAAAGTTTATTGGCGTCCTGGAAATCACGTGTTCTGTTCATTTTTACAAGCCAGCGAGAAAAAGTTTGGAAATTAATTTCTTTTCCCTCTGGGACTTTTGTCGTCTCTAGAAATTCTCGGTAAGACAAAAAATCAATTTCTTGTGCCTCGTTAACATAATGATTGGCATAATAATGTTGATGCGCATTTTGAACCAGATAAGAAGAGCTCGTAATATATAGAACATCACCAGGACAGGTTTTCATTTTTTCGAGTGTCAGCATGGTTTTTCCGCTACCAGCAGATCCGATGATGACTAAGGGCGGATTAAGGTTAAAAATATCATCCTGTACTGAGTCAAATGAAATAAATTTATCTAAAATGTGAAAATATTTATTTTCAGGGTTTATATAAAAAATAGCATTATCTTGTTCCTGATTAAAATGCTCATTGCTGATTATCTCAATTTTATTTTCTTCAATCTTGGCACCATTCAAAAAACGTGACTTCTCATACGCATGGTTATGAATGATTTCAAGTATAAGCGCATACCTTTTTTGATTGTATGTCACGACTTTAAATAATAACCTATTGGTATAATCTAATTTTGCTCGATAGTATGGAGTTCCGGTCAACTTTTTAACTTCTGCAGAATGGAAGTCGTCACGTTGCAACATCTTGATTGTTTTTTCGTATTGTTTATTGACGCATGAAACATCTAATTCATTATATTTTAGGACATCCATAATAATACCAATGAAGCTGTTTGAGGGGATGCCTTATTTTTGCTTAGTAAGGCGGCGTGTATTTTTACACAGGTTAAATTTTTTTTCTAGAATTTTTTGTTGGTTCGATTTTCAAAAAGAGCAAAGTGGGGGCGGCTGGAAGTTCATCCATGATTATGATAGCTTTCTTTTGTCGCTTCTCAGGCAATTTTTAATTCAGTAATAGCTTCTTCTGCTATTGAAAATAATACAAATATGTATTACAATTATAGCATACATATAGAGTGTGAGCTCGTAATACTGGCGGTGTATACAGCGAGAATGCAAGGCAACAAGGATGTCATCCGAATTATTTCTGCTCGAAAAGCAAGCAGAAAGGAGCGTAGGCTATATGAAGAAGAAAGAGAAAGAATTAAAAAAATTGATGCAGATGAAAGATACTGACATTGATTATTCCGACATTCCTGAAATAAAAGACTTCAGCGGATGGCAATCAAATCCCTATTTTAAACCCATAAAGAAACCAGTCAGTTTCCGAATGGATGCGGATCTATTAGCTTGGTTTCAAGCGCACCCGAAATATACTCACCTTATAAATGAAGCGTGCCGATTTTATATGCTTAGCCAAGCCCGCAAACATCGTAAAAAGCCTTAAAGATTCAAGTAACCTCAATCAACATTCGTAAACAATAAACTATTTATTTTTTCGACATGCAAACATTCGCGGAATATTTTTTTCATCGCCCCTAATCTTGTTCATATTAATTGGATTAAATTATAAAACTTGAATAGAATGCCTAAAACTGATCAGATTATTGAGCCGATAGAAGTCGGGCTTGAAGGCGTTGCTGGCAAGCTGATCACAGGCGGTGTCGAAGTTACAATAGAAAAAATAAAAACAACAATAATCAAAATCACAAGATAGCTAAAAAATAAGGTGATATCGCAATGACAAAATCAATATGTCTATTCAACCACAAAGGTGGTGTGAGTAAAACAACAACCTCATTCAACTTAGGATGGAGTTTGGCAGCTCTTGATAAAAAAGTTTTAATGGTTGATTTAGATTCACAATGCAACCTTACCGGCCTTGCGCTGGGTTACAGTGCGGTGGATGATGATAGCATGGATTTATTCTATTCTAGTCGCCTTAACTTAACCATGAAGCCCATAGTGGAGGCACTAATAAACGGGATTTCTGCAGAGGATTATATAAAAACTGAAACTGGCAAGCTGTTAAAAACCACGAATGAAAATCTTTTTCTACTACCCGGGCATCTTGATATTGCTGATTTAGATTCTCAGATTAGTCTTTCCTTGAAGATAGCATCCGGCGTTCCAGCGACTAGAAATATACCAGGTAATTTGCCTAAAATGCTTCAGGAAATTGCAAAAACTGAAAATATAGACTATCTGATTTACGACCTAAGTCCGAATGTAGGTGGACTAAATGAAGTCATCCTAATGTCCAGTGATTACTTTATTGTCCCTACATCGCCTGATTATTTTTGCTTACAGGCTATAGGCTCACTAGAGAAAAATATAACCAAGTGGCACACTGAAATTGCAAGATTTAAAATCGATAACAAATTTGATAGTAGGACATTCCCAATACGAAACCAGCCTATGTTTCTTGGAGCAATACAGCAAAGATACAGACCAAGGAATGAGAAACCGGCAACATCCTTCCAAAAGTGGATAGACCGAATAAGAGACGCTGTAAATACAAAGCTTGTTCCATCTATGGAAAAAATTAACTGCGTTATAAGCAGGCAACAAATTGAAAAAGAGTTAAGTGGCTCCAATCTAATTCCATATGACTTAGCACATGTGCCTGATTTTAATTCTCTTATTGCAATAAGTCAGCAACTATCAAAACCTGCTTTTGCATTAACGGATGAAGATATTAAGACTGTTGGCCAGGTTTTTGGTCATGCCGAAAATACCATGCTAACCAGTAGAAATAACTTTGCAACAATTTTTAAAGATTTAGCGCAAAGAGTGTTATCCCTAACATCGTAACATGTTGATTGGGGTTACTTGACCCTAATCTTTGACCCTACTTATTAAATACATTGCTGAAGCCTAAACTTGGCTTTTTGCTCTTTATGCGTATAATTTACGTATAAACATACACAAATTTAATGTAAGCGAGGTGGCTTTTATGTCAAACGTAGTCAGAATGTCGTTAAATATCTCTCCAGAGCTGGCTGAAAAACTTGAAAAAATGTCTGAAGAATCACACTCTTCCAAAAGTGACATCTTAAGAAAAGCAATTTTTTTAATGGATATTGCAATCGATAGCAAAAAAGAAGGCAATCAGCTTGCGGTTGTTAATAAAGACGGTCAGAAAGTAAGCGGAATACTTGGGATATGAGCCAAAATTATGACTTAAATGCGCTCATCGAACATGAGCATACCAATTAATTGCGTTGACTTGATTAACAGTGACGGCTGCAGCTAAAGCGGTCTTTAAATCAGCCAAGTGAGAGCGGCTTGCGTTCTTAGACGAAACGAAGTCACCCAATACCGTTAACACTTGTGTCTCTGTATGAGATTGGAGTCCATAAAAATGTGGAGGATCATCTTGACAAGGTTCACGCTTATTGCGTTTATTATCTAATACGGAAAAGGGGCAAATATGTAATTTGTCCCAAACATGTTGATTGGGGTTACTTGACCCTACTACCCCTAAAAAGGAAAAAGTCACAATGATTCATTGCGCGTAGCTGTTAACAGACAGGCAACTCAGGGCCCAATACTAAGATTATCTATGACACAGGAACCCACCGTATCGGTTGGAGAGGTGATGTTACAGTATAAATCACCATCTGAGGTATTCCAGGTGAAGTAAGCTGTATCACTATAGTTCTGACCTTGAGATACATTAGCGCTGGAGGCTTGAGCATCAGCTTGAGAATAGGTGCCATATGCCGCAGAATTCGTATTATTGACATTAGTAATAAGTGCCCTATAGGCGCAAACACTCCGGCCAGAACCAGTCTGATTACAACGAGAGTGAAATGTCATAGCAACGTGGTATGTTCCTGGGCATATTTGCACAAATCGCATATAGAGTGGCAGTGAGGGATCTGAAGAACTAATTGGACCTCGAGCAGGGTCACCTTGAGCATTAGCAGGATTATTGCCACTAAAGTTGGTAAAACAATAAGCATGTGGAAGAAGCGTGCATTCCTCGTTATAATTCGAGCCGTTGCTATTATGAGGAAAGATCGGGCGATGACAATCTACCCATCCTTGTACAGCTGCTGGATAATAGGCGTCACTATCAAAGAGTTTCTCATTACATTGCCAGTACAAAGCAAAGAACCCCAAGCCCATATTGAGATAGTGATTACCTTGAAGTTGATAAACAGGGGTGGTGCTTGTGCTATTAGAAGGACAAGTGAGTGTTACACTAGTGCCTTGATTAACGTGCTCTATATAGTGTGTAACCAGGACTGTTTTAGGCTGATACAGTGTGCAGTATTCAGTAGTGCTACCAGGACACAATGCCTGATCATTGTTAGCAGATAGTGATATATAGTAAGCCTCTGTGTTAAAAAATTTTTCTAAGCATTGCCAGAATAAATAGCCGCTGCTGTCAGGTGCGACACCAGCAGTCCCCATCAGAATTCCGTGGGGACAAGAGGCTGCGCTTGTTGAAGCAGTTGTAGAGTTCGTATAGTGGGTCACGATCGCCGTAATAGCATGGGGTTGAGTTGTCTCTGTGAGCGCATTTCCTGCAGCATCCAGTCCTAATGCTGCTGTCGTATCATTCTTAAGACCAATTCTAGCATTCGCACCCGTAACCCCCCCTATATTAGGATTCATTAGACTAGCAGAGTTTATTCTTGAAATTTTTGCCCCCGCAGTTCCCAGTGCGGCAGCTGTGTCAGCTATGACAGCTCCATTTGCGTTGTTAAAAGCAGTGTTAGCAGCGTTTAGGGTTCCACAAAGGCCTACTGTACCAGTGCTGCTGCAACTAACTAGTTGAGTTGTTGGGTCATAAGTGACACCGCCAGAAGTGCCGCTGAGGGCATTGATGTCGTTGGAGACAGTATTATTGAGAGTATTGCAGTAGTTAGCAATTATAGTTGCATGGCAGTCGGAAGTCGGAGGGCCGCTTGTTGGGCAGCAGGCAGCTTGTAACTGGCGGTCTGCGGCATAGGCGTTGGCTTTATTCTGATAATTTGCGTTGGCGTTGAATTGGTCATTTGCGGCTCCGCTGCCAGCTGTGCCAGTTGTGGCTACGGAGCCGAGAGCCGTGGTGGCACTGATTAGGGCGGCTGCAGCGCCGCTGGCGACACAGATAAAGCCGCTAGTAGTAGCCTGTTCAATCTGGCCAGTAGGACATATTTGCGCATTGGCATTCACGCTAATGGGGGATAAAATAAAGAAGAGGATAAAGCCCCACACTTTTATATTAGAAAAACTCACCATATGGCCTCGCTTTTCAGCTATGTAGGTTTTGATTCTCTCTATCTAAACTACCAATCGTACTGTGGCTTGGTGCATTTAGCGCCTACTTTTGTTCTCAAACAAGCTTATTTAGGATAAAAAGTTAGACTAGTTATGCCATTACCAACGTCATCGCCATGATCACCGTATGAATATGTAGATACATTGCCACCGCCGGTCTGCCAAATTCCCTGAGCGCTCAAATTCGAAACTTTAGCAAAATCGAGTAATGCACCGCTAATACCGCCCAATCCATTGGAGGATTCGCTGTCGCCGCCAGCGTCCACTATTGCCTCAACACCACATTGGCCACCGCCATTAGGCTGGTTACACCGAACCCAATAGTTCACTGTAAGATAATATAGCCCCGGACATATTTGTGATTGGAGTGGCAGCACGGGGGTTCCACTGGTAGCAATGGGAAGAGCGGCACCAGAGTTAGAGCTTTGGTTATTGCCAGCGGAGCTGTTTATGGGAAAATTGGTGCCGCTATTCCTACAATAGGATAATGGATCAAGCGAGCAGACTTCACTGTATCCTGTGGCGCCAGTAGTAATGAGTTTTTGAGGAGCATTGCAGTTTGGCCACTTCGTTACATCCTTAACCGACGACTTCGCAACTAATGCTTGGTAATAAGGGTCAGTCTCTAGGAGTTGCTCTTGGCATTGCCAGTATACGATTTTACCAGAGGAAGTCTGAACAAAGGGGCTGGTCGAGGGCCCAGAAAAGCAATGAGCGGGCGAGGTATTATTTAAAGTAGGAGCATAGTGTGAAACGAGAACCGTTTTAGGCTGACTCATTGTGCAATATTCTACATATCCCGTTGCGGACCCAGTAGGAGTACAGATTTCCCAGCCCGAGGTGGCGTCAACGGGGCCAGATAAAGTCGTTGTATAGTAACTATCGTAATTAAAGAAGGTCTCGTCGCATTGCCAGAGTAAATACGCGTGGCTAGCATCAATGCCGCTACCCAGTGTGCTGGTGAGTACCGTCTGTGTTGGCAGACTTCCCACTAGCTTTCCATGTGGGCAAGCTGCTTTGCTGGAAGGGACTGTGGTTGCAGTGTTTGTATAATGTGAAACTAACGCCCTGATAATATGGGGTTGGGAGTGCTCAGCACTGGCATTTCCTAAAGCATCTTTTCCTAATACCGTCGTGTTATTTATCACACCCATTGTGGTACCAGTCCCTCCTATACTTGGATTCATCAGGGAAGCTGAACCTATTCTTGGAACGGTAGCCCCCCCCGTTCCTTTCGCGCTATTTGCCGTATTGTAAGCATTATCGGCGGCCGTCTTGGTTGCACTACTGCCCTTAATTGTTACCGGACAGCCCGTTGAGGGTGCTATGCAACCAAAGACGGCAATGTATGCTGCATCGTAGGCGCTGGTACCGATCACTGAGGTACTTAGGGTGTTCTCTGCGTTAATATCGGCAAGGTCGGCTGCATCTGCAGCCGCCTTTAGGGTGGCGATATTAGATGCTGCAGTGGAGGTTATGCAAGCAAAGCTATTACCGGAGACTATCTCATTATAACCGCAACCACACACAGGGTCATAACTCTGACCTGTAGGGCACTGTTGTGCATAGACAGTACTAACGGGGAGTAAAATAAGCAAAATCAAGCCCCATACTCTGATAAAAGAAAAGCTCGCCATGCGCCCCCATTTTATTAAGCTGTAGTTTCAATACACACAATAATTATAGCAAAGAAACAGAAAATTTTAGCAACTAAAATGAACCAAATATGCTCATTCAGCAATTAAATTTAACACTATTTCAATAACTTATGGCCGTGCAAGGTATAGATCCGCGAAATGAACGAGATGCATTCATGGACATATTGTTGCGTAGAGTGGTGGCTGCGGTGCTACTGTTCCTTCTCCAGGTGTCAGTCCTACAGGTACTGCACTGACGGCTGCATAGGCAGGAGCGCTTTTCTGACAATAAGCGCTTGGATTAATAAAGCATTGCTCACTATATCCTGTTGTAGCCGCAGGACTGGCAAGATATCCTTTTGCAGTTATAGGTGCGAGAGGGGCAGTACAATCTGTCCACGCCGTTGAACTCAGAATTAAAGACTGATAGTAAGGATCAGTGATTAAATATTTCTCATAGCATTGCCAGTAAGCAATGTATGCGGGGTGCTGGAAGATGTTTTTGCTTGCTGTAGCCAAATTAAGAACCGTTGCGTTATCTGAAAGACAAACTGGAGTGACGCCTAGGCTCGTCGCTGCATATTCGTAGTGAGAAACTAGAACCGTAACAGGCGCGTTCATTGTGCAGTATTCCGTGTACCCACTGACTGCCCCCGCAGGAGTACAATTTGCCCAGCCAGTAGAGTCTGTATTTGTTAAGGTAGAATAGTAAGTATCCGTATTATAGAAGGATTCGCTGCATTGCCAGAATAAGTAAGAGTTAGTCACAGCTGTTGGCATAACCAGCGGTCCATTTGAACCATGCGGGCAAGTGGCTTGGCTTACAAGGGTTGCTGTTTTCGTATAGTGAGAAACTAAAGCTGTCATCGCATGAGGCTGAGTTAACATGGCGGCATTGTTCCCTAGGGTATCTTTTACCAAACAAGCAGAGCCTGCTCTCCAGGGGGAGCTAGTCGAGTTACAGGATGTTATTGCATCCGATTGGGCACTTGCATTGAAGCTCAGGTGTGACAAAATGAATAAGAGAATAAAACTCCGCACCCTTGCACTAGAAAAACTCACCATATTCTCCTCGCCTCTTCAGCTGCGTAGATTGGTATTTCTCTTAGTTAATTATAGCAAAAAACCTAATTTACTTATGGTCATAATTAAAATTAAGAGCTATTTTACAGGGTCATGAAGTGTTTTCAGTCTATTCATGAACTTATAAAAAACTCGTTAAAGACGCCTGCTTGTGCAATAATTTATCTTTGTATTTTCGACTAGGAAGGAATATGTCTAAATTTGTAGAAACCGACATCGCTATTATGGGGGGCGGGGTTGCTGGACTATGGCTATTAAATCGGGCTCGCCAATGCGGTTTTTCAGCGATTCTTTTAGAGTCAGGAACCTTAGGTGGAGGTCAGACCCACAAAGCGCAAGGTATCATTCACGGCGGCACAAAATATGCCTTACAAGGCAATTTGACGCTTGCAGCACAGACTATTGCTGATATGCCGGGTGTCTGGAAAGCTTGTTTAGAAGGTCGGGGTGTGATTGATCTTTCGCATGTGCCTGTGTTATCGCAGCATCAATATTTGTTTTCAACCAATAAAATAGCAGGCAAATTAACCGGTTTTTTTGCTAATTTGACGCTGCAAGGCAAAGTGGAATCACTCAGTCCAAATGCGTATCCGGATGTTTTTAAAAACCCAAAATTTAAAGGTGTTGTGTATGCCTTAAAAGAAATGGCTATCGATGTGCAGGCGTTAGTTCGAGAGCTCGTCAAGCCCAATCAAGATGTCATTTTTAAAATTGATCCCTTGCACGCCACGCAATTAGAGTTAGATAAGAGCGGGCACTTAACCTCACTTGA
>Ga0206981_10134_pt1 | contig 22635 bp, 18 predicted proteins | sample Alteio_BWMinCont_17_FD_153312 | JGI IMG/M metagenome (GOLD analysis project Ga0206981, IMG submission 153312) | Enriched cells from forest soil in Barre Woods Harvard Forest LTER site, Petersham, Massachusetts, United States -... | ecosystem: Environmental > Terrestrial > Soil > Temperate forest >... | reverse complement strand
CATCGGGCGCCAATGTAATAATCACCTATAAAACCAATAGGGAAGCTGCCGAACAAACGCTGGTTGATCTTAAACCTGGCAACCACAGCAGCTACCAATTGGATGTTGCGGATCCTGCAGCTATTGAAAGTTTCTTTAATTTATACCGGCAAAAGTACAAAACGCTGGATGTTTTGGTTAATAATGCCGCTGTATTCCTGGAGCATAAAATTTTAACTGCAAGCTACGATACCTGGCAGCAAAGCTGGGACGAAACAATAAAGGCTAATCTTACCGGCCCTGCCAATATGTGTTATTTTGCTTCGCGATTAATGGTGAAACAAAACGGTGGTAAAATTATCAATGTGTCATCGCGTGGTGCATTCAGGGGCGAGCCGGATCATCCGGCATACGGTGCGAGTAAAGCGGGCTTGAATGCGATGAGTCAATCGTTGGCTATTGCGCTGGCTCCTAACAATATCAGTGTGCATATTATTGCCCCGGGCTTTGTGGAAACAGAGATGGCTGCAGGGTTATTGAACAGTGCAGAAGGGGAGTCTATTAAAAAGCAAAGCCCCTTCGGCCGGGTTGCCAAACCGGAAGAGGTGGCCCGGTTGATTGCCGTATATGCCAGCGATGGCCTCGAATTTACAAGCGCCGGAATTGTTGATTTGAATGGAGCTTCGTATTTGCGGAGCTGATTTCTTTAAATTTGATATTACACATCGCTCTTTCAACCTAAAATATGCTTAAAATAAAATTAACCGGTTTGCTTTGTATTGCATTTGCAATAAACTGCCTTGCCCAAAATACACCCACACCTCAATGGCGGCCATTGTACCATTTTACACCACCCGTAAATTGGACAAATGACCCTAACGGACTGCTATTTTTAAACGGGAAATTTAACCTGTACTATCAGCATAACCCATTCGAAAACAAATGGGGCCACATGAGCTGGGGCCATGCAACCAGCAGCGATCTTGTTAATTGGAAAAACTTGCCAGTCGCTATACCTGAAGTGATCAGTCATGATACCATTACCATGATCTACTCCGGCTCTGCCGTGCTTGATAAAAATAACACCAGCGGTTTCGGAAGTTTAAATAATCCGCCCGTTGTGGCTATTTATACAGCCGATCTGCGCAATCAGCATAAGGAAAAGCAATATGTAGCTTATAGTAACGATGGTGGCTTAACATTTAAACAGTATGCTAAAAACCCGGTCATTGACCTGGATAAAAAAGATTTCCGCGACCCGAATGTGTTTTGGTATGCGCCTACAAAGCAATGGATAATGACGGTTGCAATGGTTGATGAGCACCAGGTAAGGATCTATGGTTCAAAAAATTTAAAAGAATGGACAAAGCTCAGTGATTTTGGTCCGGCTGGGTTTGTGAACAATCCATGGGAATGCCCTTCACTATTGCCTTTAACAGTTGATAATAATCCGGCAAAAATTAAATGGGTACTGCTGGTATCAGCAGGTGGCGAGCATGGCCCGTTAATGCAGTATTATGTAGGCGATTTTGACGGGCATACCTTTAAAAATAACAATGCCGCTGATAAAGTGTTAATGGTTGATTATGGCGATGCTTTTTATGCTGCAATAGCCTGGCGGGATGCGCCTGCTAATAAAAAGATCCTTTTAGGCTGGCTGCAAAATGGAAAACCGGAAACATTTCCGTGGAAAGGGCAAATGTCTATCCCGCGCGAGTTGTCATTAAAAGCTACAGTTGATGGGTTAAGACTTATTCAACAGCCAGCCTCAATTGTTACCGGTAAACTGTTGAGCAAACCGGATGCTTTTAAAAGCAATCTCATCATTAACAATAAAACGATGCCTTTATCCGCCGCAGGGCATTTTGATGGAAATGCTTATTGGATAGATGCTGAATTTAGTGGTGCAGGTTATAAAAAAGCCGGCTTTAATGTTGCAGAGAAAAATGGCACTGCTAAAAAGGTAGTTGTAGGCTATGATGCTGTTAAGCAGGAATTGTTTATTGATTGTACAGGTGCTGAAAAGGATAATAAATCCGCAGAGCACCTGGTTCAAACTGCGCCAATGAAACCCGTTAACGGGGTGGTTAAGATCCGGGTTTTGATGGATAAATCGTCATTGGAAGTTATAGGAAATGGTGGCGAAAAAGTTATTTCAACCATGATTTATCCAGACACTGATGCAACCGGGCTTTCAGTATTTGCCGATGGAAAAGTTATGGTTAAAAGCTTGAAAATTTGGGATTTGAATAAGCATTAACGTACATCAGATTTACGAAGTTTTCAAAACTTCGTAAATCTCTAATCATTTCAACTAATCTCTAATCTCTAACCTCCAGCCTCTAATCACTAACACTAATTCTTCACCCTGTTCTGTTCACTTTCAGCTGCATTATCATTGTGTTTACGCTGATCAGAAATGGCTTTGCCAAAACGGTAGCTTAATGAAAGAACCGCCGTGCGGGTATCGCTTATGTTGCGGTAATTTGCAAGTGTATTGGCCAGGTTGTTTATATCGCCGCTGTTTACAAACGTATGGAAAACATCATTTACAACCAGCTTTATAGTTGTAGCCGGGGATAACTTTTTAGAAAACGCCGTATTTACCTTCCCCCTGTGGCCAGCTACAAACTGGCTGTTGGTGATTTTGCTTTGGTAACCGCCATCAAGCTGTGCTTTCCAGTCGTTACCAAGTTTAAATTCAGCTATTGGTCTTATAAAAAAGAAGGTGCCCTGGGTATTTAAGGTGCCGGTATAAAAAGCACTTACCGTATGGATATTTTGCACAAAGCCAAACAGGTGAAAATTAAACCACTTGGCCGGATCAAAGCTTGCATCAACCGTTATGGTTTTATTTACCGTACTGCCAATATTACCCGGGCGACTATAATAGATCCCGTCAACAATTTCTATGGTTTCGTTTACATTGTCTTTTGTTTTACTGTAGCTCAACTCTGTTGTAATATTCCCCCAGGTATATGACAGCTCGACATTATTGGTGTATGACGGTCTTAAAAAAGGGTTGCCGGTGTAATAGGTAAACTTATCGATAGGTGATAAAAATGGATTCAAGTCTTCATAATACGGTCTGTCTATCCTCCGCCCATAGTTAAGGCTTACCGACTGCTTGCCGGCAGTGTCAAGCTTGTACTGCACAAACAGGGTGGGGAAGATCCCGTTGTAATTTCTTTTAAAAACTGAATCTGGTTTTTGAACGTTCCCAAGCTGATGCCCGTTTGACGTGGTGTTTTCAAATCTTAAACCTGCCTGGATAGAAAACCTTTTATAATCTTTATTAGCATTCAAATATGCCGCATTTATATTCTCCTTATAAATAAAATGATTGGTTTTGCCATAGTCAGGTGCGGTTACACCGCCTGCTGTATAAAAATAGTCGGCAATATTATCGGTTTTGGTATAGCTTGATTTAAGCCCGGCGGCTAATTTTATGCCATTACCCAAAGGATGAGAATAATCTGTTTTGCCTGCGAAAATATTAATGCTGGCAGGCAAACTCCCTATAAGCAGATCACTGTTGGTCATGGAGTTATCTGGCAGGTAAGTTTTGTTATCGAACGATTGATTGCTTTTATTGCCATATTTAATATAATCAAAATCGGCGGTAAGCTCCTTGCCGTTCTTGTCAAACTGGTGACGGTAGTTTAAATTGATATCACCATTTTTAAAGTTATAATGCTCTTTATTATGGGCTATGATGGTGGAATCCAAACTGTTTTGCGGATCAAGTAATTTGCTGGTCGCTATAGTTTTCTCATCTGCCGGGTGGATCAGGCCATTAAAACCTATTCCCCAGGTTGTTTTATCAGATGCATAATAATCAATTCCAAATTTGGCGCTGTATGATTTTGATGTTCTGCGGATGTATGAATTTTGCAGAAAATTGGAGGCAATACTTCCATCCGAGTTTAAAAAGTGACGGTTTATATCCAGGTTATTAAAATTATTACTGGTGCTATAGCCCAAATTTCCGGTAATATTTATTTTATTATTGCGATAATTGAAATTAAAACTGTTGGTTGTTTTGCCATAAATACCTTGCGAGTAGCTAAGATTCAATCCCCCGTTAAATCCACGAATCTTTGACTTTTTTGTGCGGATGTTGATGATCCCACCATTGCCGGCAGCGTCATATTTTGCTGGTGGGTTGCTCATCAGTTCGATCTGGTCAATTGACGATGACGCCAGCGACCGTAAATAGCTTTCCAGATCGGCACCTGAAAGATAAGTGGGTTTATCGTCAATAAAGATCTGCACCCCTTTTCCTTTAAGGCTGATAGCTGCATTATCACTAACAATTACCCCAGGAGATTTTTCCAGTACATCCAGCGCTGTTGAACCTGCATTGCTTATCAGGGCGTCAACATTTACTACGGTACGGTCTATCTTGTGTTCAATTAAGGGTTTTTGTGATGATATGGTTACCTCCTTTAATACTGTTCCAGTTTGTTTAAGGGTTATGGCTGGCAGCTCTTTGTCATTATCCAACTGAAAGGCTTCACTTTTGTAAGATTGATAGCCAATCATAGAAACTGATAGTCTGTAGTCCCCTTTTTTCTGATTTTCAAATAGAAAGTTCCCCGTCGCATCAGCTAAAGCGGTTTTTATTAATACTGAGTCCTTCGCTGTTTTCAGGTAAACGGTAGCCCCGTCAAGCGGCTTACCTGTTCCGTCTGCTATTTTTCCGGTTATTTTTAAGCCTTGCTGGGCGGATACAAAAGTTGAGGCAATAGTAAGCCATGCGGCTAAAATAGCCGTTATTTTTAGTTTCATATGTGTGATTAATGGGTAGTTAAGTTGTTGTAGTTAATTTTAATTTTCGGACATAAGTATTCCCTGTTCACCTGTTTTTGTGAATAATAATTGTCGTGTTATTTAATAAAGATTAGTTTTTTGATTTGTCTATCACGGTATTACTCTCCCGCTTTGCATCGGTATCATAATTGTAAAGCCATGACCACTCGCCGTTCCCTACAATTTTTACATATTTAGAACGGTATTTCTGGTAAACATCATCAGACTGTTTTTTGCCATTTACAATAAACTCTGAGGTGCTTATTTTAAACGACAGGTTGTCCTTGCTTTGAATAATGCCATCGGTGATCATCTCTGCTATAATTTTATTGCGTCTTTCATCGTCATTTACCTTGCTGTAAGGTTTGTAATCGGGCGAATTTGGATTGTATGGCGCTTTTGGTTCATAAGGTTTTACCGGATTGCCGTAAGCAGATTTTGGCTGATATGGGGCAACTGGCTTTGTCCAGGCGCCATTTAGTGCGCCTTTTTTATACTCCTGGCTTGATGATTTATATTGCTGGTTTACGGAATCTGCTATAGCCTGGTCTCTTTTTAGACTCAGATTGCTTTGGACGTTTAACTTTCCGAGTGAACCGTTAAGCGGTTGATTGTTTGCCTTTAGTTTCTGGGTAATTGAATCTAATGTGGCTAACCCTTGCTTGTCGTCTTTGTGATAAACCGCGACATCGTTGGCAGCATTTCCTGCTGACTCTGATACAGTAGCGTTATCGCTAAGGTTGTTTATTTTAAATTTATTAAGAATTTGGTTTATCACTGGTTGATAGGTGCCTATTTTGTTCGATGGGATGGTTTTGCCATTTACCTGCATAGAAGCCAACGCCTTGTTTTTATAATTAAGCTGGTATAAAATTCCTTTCTCCTTACAGATCTTCGTCGTGTACTCATAATTAGGCCCCTCAAATATCGTACTGTTCCCAAATTCATCATTTCTATAAATTCTTAGTTTTCCTTTGGTTGTGGTGTCGGTTTTAACAGCAACGGGTTTTACATCCTGTTTGTCATTTATGACCGCCTTTTTAGAAGTACTAACTGTGTGCATTACTGCCTTAGCTGTATTGGTCACCAGTTTATTTATTTTTTCGGCATTGGTAAAGGCGGCGATAAATAAGCAAGCAGTAACCAGGCATATGGCCAGTAATGATTTCTCAAGCCGGTTTAATGAGTGATTGTTGTTTGATATAATGCGGGTTACCCGATCCTTTAAATGATTTTTATTGTTTTTTAAAGCCATAGCGTAAGCAGGTGCAGACGAAGAAATATTATATTCCTGGCACGATACCAACGCTTTAATATAATTAACCTTGTTGCTGCTTTGCGCCACCGCAATATCATCACAGCAATTTTCGCGCTCGGTTTTTAGCAGGGCCGAGACCCACAGAACTGCCGGATTAAAGAAAAATACGATCTCCATCAGGCTTTGCAGCAGGTTAACCAAATAGTCAGACCGGCGGATGTGTGCCAGTTCGTGGATCAGGATAGCTTCAATTTCTTCAGCCGGTACGGCAATAAGTAAGCCTACAGGGATCAGGATCAAAGGTTTTAAATGTCCCACAACCATGGGAACTTTTGCCACGCCCGATTCTACAATATTTACTATTCGCCTGATGCCCAGATTTTGTGCAAGCTCCTGCACCCGGGTTTCCCATTCTGCATCAACCTTAAAAATATTCTTGCGACGCAGGTAATAAATGCCCTGCAGGCCTGTAGCCAGCTGCAGGCAGCGTGCGCAAACTATCATAAACCATATCAATACCACAGTTGCGGCATTTTTGTTAAAATAGCCTATGGCATTTTTCGTAAAGGTTGTTTTATGAGTAACAGGTGTATTATAATTAAACACAGGCTGCGCGTTTAATTGTGTGCCCTGGTTATAAGCAACAGGGGATAAGGAGCTAGCGGGCGCATGATTTAAGGCTATAACAAAAGTGCAGATTGTTGCTGCGGCAAATAGTGCCAGCGCTGCTACAAGAAGGTCATAACGTTTCGCCGCCGCCGATTTACGGGTAAACACAATTATCAACCCTGTTACGGCAGCAAGTATCAGCCCCTGCCATAATGAATGGAGCAGGGTATCGCAAAGTGCCTTAACTAAATTATCCGGAAACAGTTTTACAATTGAAAAGTCCATGGCGTATAGCTTTAAAATGATCTTTTATTCTTCTAAAAAATGATCTTTTATTCTTCTAACTTTTTTAGCAGGTCCTTAATTTCCTGCAGTTCCTGTTGCGATGTTTTTTTATTGCCCAGCAGCTGCATCACCAGCTTGCTGGCCGAGCCTTTGTACATCGAATCCACAAATTTATCAAGCAGGTGTTCCTTGGTTTTTTGTTCATCCTCGGCAACGCTGTAAATATGTTTCATCTGGCTTTCATCGCGGGCAAGGATGCCTTTATCGGCCATTATCTGCATCAGCTTTAGGGTGGTGGTATAATTAACATCCTTTTGCTTAAGCAGCTCGTTATTTACATCGCGTACGGTCGACGGGCCATTTTCCCACAGTACCTGCAAAATTTCAAGCTCTGATTTGGTTGGATCCAGTTGTTTATTTTGATCTTTCATATTCATCACAAATCAAAGGTAGAAAAAATTTCGTACGAAACAAATATTATGTTAAATAATTTTTATATCTGCTATAATTCGGGAAGAAAAGAAGTGTTTTTTGTTTAAAATCAACTTACTACGAATTTGGCCACCATTGAATTTTAAACATTTTAAGGTTTTGCATTATTGACCAGATGGATTTTCCATACTTAAGTGTAGACTGAAGTATTAGTTGATCATTACAGATACCTTTGAATTATCCAAAAAAGAAAAAATGAATAGGAACACAATTTTGAATTGGGATAATATTGACCATAGGGCCATTTATAAAGCGCAATTAGCTAATAATCCCATTTATTGGGATCCGAATCTTAATATGTGGGTAGCTTATAGCTATGAATATTGTAAAACGGTTTTAACGAGCGATGTTGCAATAGTCTCCGAACCTATTGTTGAGGCTGAAAGCTTATTGAACGGCAATGCAAAGCAGGCGATCAAAAAATTGGCGCGGATAACCAATAATATACAGCATGAGGAATCAAGGTCGGCTGCCATAATGATGTTTCAGTGTATAAGGCCTGTACAAATAAATGAACTGATAGATAGCTTACTTGGCAAAGTAAATCTTACACAGTTTGATTTTGTAACAGCCATAGCCAAACAGCTGCCTGTGTTGGTTATTTTAAAGGGGATGGGCTTTGATGATGATGATTGTGCCTTTGTTACTGAAAATATTGCTGTGCTGGTGCGTATCATGGCGCCAAATAAATCTGCTGCTGATGTTACTGCGATTAACAGCGTTATAGATGAGTTTTATGCTATAGCGAAAAGATATGTTAATGAAAAGCTTAATGGTTATAACGAAGCCTCAATAACGTTGTTTGCTGTAAACCTGCTAGGGTTGTTTATTCAAAGCTATGATGCGGGCAGGGGATTGTTGTGTAATTCGCTCATCAACATGGTTAGGCATTGTGATGACATGAATAGGCAATTAACAGATAAATTATACTTTAAAAGATGCGTAATTGAGACGCTGCGTTTGGATCCGCCGGTTCATCATACAAAACGAATTGCTGCCGAAGATTTCCGGATAGGAGAGCACCTCATTAAGTCAGGAGAGCTAATAATGATAGTTATGGCTGCCGCTAACCTTGACCCGGTAGTATTTACAGATCCCGAAAAGTATGATCCGCTCCGAAACAATAATGAAGAACATCTTACATTTGGGCTTGGCGGTCATAATTGCCTGGCTAAATACCTCACTATTGATATGGCAACGGATGTTTGCAGCTATCTGGCTAATAAATATCCTGCTATCGGTATATTACAACATGAGTTTAAGTACGAGGCTTTGTTGAATGTAAGATTGGTAAAGGAGTTAATGGTAAAACTTATTTAAGCTCTTTTAGATATTTATATTGATCGCCAGATTTGAATAACACATAATTATTCCAAAACTTTTCATCATCCAGTGTTTTGTACGAAAAATCCCATTGCGTTATTGACCCCATCATTTTATTTATAGGTGAATCAGCATAATTCTTTTCTAATAAATACGGCTTAAAGTAAGTCCACTCATAAACGTGCTTTGTTGCAGGGACTATTACAAAATAACGGATATAAATATTGCCTTTTTCGTCTGTAATTTTAACCGGACTAAGTAAAATATGCCTGTCTTTTGGATATATAAGTACAAAATCATCCAATATCGAATTGAATTTAGCTATATTATTTAACTTAGTTTTTGCCTGCTCATTAAAAAAAGGAATTAAAATAGTTTCAGATATGAGCTTTAGGTAATTTAATTCTTCACTTTCTTTTTCTTCTTTTAACTGCTCTGCAACAATTTCATATAAGCCGATATAATCCCTGTTCTCTCGTTCTTCCATTTTCCACATATTCTTTTTTCTCTCCCAATCCAGATCTTTCCTGCGGTCGGGTATTTTTTCAAATAGCTTATCGCCCCAAAAAGCAGGCGAATAATCCGTGCTGTTTTCCTTAAAATACCCCCATCCTTCAAGATTGCTCAGAAACTCTAATCTGCCATCATCCAGTGTAGGTGCATCTAAATATGTAGCCTCATCTTTTTTATAATACCATTTACCATTATACAGTACACCTTTAACAATATAGGCATAGGTTTTTGGAATACTATCCAGGTAGTCCTTATCATGAATATCCTTACTGGTAATAATATTAACCTTTCGGTCGTCCTTTTTATCATTCAATGATTTAAAGCTATTGCTAACCCCTGTTTTGGAAAAGAATGCTACAAATTGAGTTTTATCTTCATTATAAAGACACTGGTAGATCAGCTTTAGATCAATGGCGCTATCTTTAGGTGATATTATTTTATCAATGGGCGCATGGTCAAATTCCCGACGTAACAATTTGTTTTTCACATCTTTTGCCCTTTCAATTGATAATTCCCTTTGCCTTTTTAGAGTTGGGTTGTTACCGGCTATTTGCCTGATGATATCAGGTAAGGCTTGCGAAAGTGCATTATTTATGGTGCAATTTATAGTGCCGTCATTACAGGTAAATTCAAAGCCCGGGTTTCTTTCGTCGCCTGTGTATTCTTTGTTGATGAGAAAGCTATTTGATGCCTGTTCATAAAGTTGTACTTTAATTTTTGATGACCGCTGACCGTTATTCATAAGTAATTCAACCCTTGGGAAACTGATGATATAAGGCATTTGTTGTTGTTTTGCCAAAAGTTGCATGTCATTTAATTGTACAGACATGCTGGTATCTTTAAGCAGGATCAGCACATTTGGGAAACGTTCATAAAACCTGTAGACAAGGTAATTATCGGCAAGAAAGCTCACCTGTTTAAAAAAATCAATGCGAGTTACATAAGGGATACTGTTTTTAAACATCAGGAGTAAATTGGGTGCCTTTCCTTCAGTTTGACCAGTTTGCGATTCAAGACTTGCCTTATAAGTGTTTGCCATTTTGTTCAGCGAATCATTTTGGGCCGATACCTCTTTTACCAGTAAAGGCGAAACAATTGTTTGCGATGGGGATAGTATTAATATTTTAGGTTCATATGCTTGTCGTGCCGACTGACCCATTGCTATTAGATGTGTGATAAGAAATAAAAAAATAGCAACTGGGATTTTTAGTTTTAGGTTCAGACTCATTTAATAAACATTTGGCAACTAATATAGAGCTAAAATTTGCATGACGATTTAATGTTGCAAATAATTATTAAGCTACTTACTAAGTTGATATTAATTTAACATAACTAAGTGTTTGATGTTAAATTGTTATTATAATTTGATTTTTATTGCGGTATTTTTATTGTTACCCCGCTTTATCTTACCTTTGATAATAAGGAGCACTAAAATCAGCTCCTGATTTGATAATAAAAGACAACAACCTATGAAACACGGACTATTGATCGATATGGACGGGGTGATATACAGTGGCGAGCAGCTAATTCAGGGAGCGGATAAGTTTATAGCCAAACTGCTCAAAGATGAGACCCCCTTTACTTTTATGACCAACAACAGCCAGCGAACAAGGCTTGAAACTGTTCGTAAATTAAAAAGGCTGGGCATTGAAGTTACGGAAGAACATGTTTACACCAGCGCAATGGCAACCGGAAAATTCCTGGGCGACCAGGGGCCGGGCGGTACAGCATATGTTTTAGGCGAGGGCGGTTTACTGACCAGCCTGCACGAAAATGGCATAACCTTAGTTGATTCAGACCCGGAATTTGTGGTGTTAGGCGAAGGACGGAATTTTACCCTCGAAATGGTTCAGCGGGCTGTGGATATGATATTGGCCGGTGCAAAGTTTATTACCACTAATCGCGATCCATCGCCCAAAAAACCCGGCTGGAATAACCTGGGAATCGCTGCAACTACCGCTATGATTGAAGAAGCAACCGGGCGCCGGGCCTTTGTTACCGGCAAGCCAAGCCCGGTTATGATGCGGTCGGCACGCAAATACCTTGGCCTGGAAACGGCTGAAACAACTGTAGTAGGCGATACTATGGAAACGGATATTCAAGGCGGTGTTCAAATGGGTTATAAAACCATTTTAGTACTATCAGGAATCGCCAAAAAAGAAAAGCTCACCCATTATGCTTTTAAACCAGATTTAATTGTAAGCTCGGTTGATAGTATTGAGTTTCCGTTGAAGTGGTGGTGAGTTAGAGATTAGAGAGCAGAGATTAGAGGTTAGTTAATGCGGAAAGTTGATTGGAGATTTTTATCCGCCTGTGATTTTTACCTAATCTCCAATCACTAACCTCTAATCTACGTTAAAGTTTGTTAAAAGATTAGAGTTAATCATCTTATAATAAGATCTTTAATTTTACTAAAACCAAACTTTATGAAGCCTCTTATAGTAGCTGCTTTCTTTATTATTGCGGCAGTACAAATATCCTGCAGCCAAAAGCAAGCTAAACAATCTACAAACCAGCAGAAGAAAATTAGTGACCAGGGCGTAAATATTGCTTATACTGATAATGGTAAAGGTGATACCACTTTACTTTTTGTACATGGCTGGTGTATTAACAAAAGCTATTGGGCAAACCAGGTAGGCTATTTTGGTAAAAAATATCGCGTAGTTACTATTGACCTGCCAGGGTTTGGGCAATCCGGAAAAAACAGATCGGTTTGGAATGCGATAACTTACGGACGTGATGTTGATTCAGTAATTTCGCAGCTTAACTTAAAAAATGTTGTGCTTATCGGGCATTCAATGGCCGGCGATATTGTTTTGGAAGCAGCTGTTAATGCGCGTGAAAAGGTTATAGGCCTGGTAGGGGTTGATAATTTTAAGAACGTGAATGATGCTGTTCCCTCAAAAAAAGATACTGCTGATTATGAACAGGCTATTAATCAGCTAAAACATAATTTTAAGCAAACTGCATCCCAATATTTTAACCAGGACCTGTTTTACAAAACCACTGCCGACTCCATTAAAAAAAGGATCCTGGCTGATGTTGCAAAAGCAGACTCAGTTATTGCAACCGCCTGCATGCAGATGAATGATTTTGATGAAGTTAAAAAGCTGATAGCGTCAAAAAAGAAACTGTACCTGATTAACAGCGATGTAACGCTTACAAATTCCACCGAGCTCAGGGCGAATAAAATTCCCTATCAAATTAAATTTATCCATGCGGTAGGGCATTTCCCAATGGTTGAAAAGCCTGAAGAGTTTAATAAAGCTTTGGGAGAGATAATTGCTGATTTGAGAAATTAAACTTACGAAGTTTTAGAAACTTCGTAAGTTTTTCGGATGGCTTTCTGAACTGTTTGATCGCCTTAATTTACCGGCGCCAGCGTTTCCGTTACTTTACCGCAGGTAAGCATCTTACTACCAAAATATGGATTTTTTATCTGATCGCTTTCACTAAGCCAGTAAGCCTTTTTCATAGGGCAATATTGCTCGTAAATAGGAGCGGTATTCATTTTAACACCCTTTACCACCTCGTACATGTTTTTTGACAGGCTGGCAAAATGTTCCCGCTGATGATCTATCTCCGTAGTTTCACTCATGTGCCTGCTATCAAACAAAAGTTTTTCCTGGTATTTAGCCAGTATCTTTTGTTGTGCAGCTGTTAAGCTTGCATCAGGTTTTGCAGATAATACAGTAAGCAGGTCTTTTGCTTTGGTTTTAACTACATTTCCATCGCCGCTTATTAGTGCGTTTTTAACATCAAGGTAAGCGTTAATTATTTTATCAATTGAGTTGTTCGATGCCGGACGGGCATTGGCTAGTACTGTACAAAATGCCAGCATCAGCGTTAAAGCAAGTGTTTTAAGCGTTTTCATAATTGTTATTTTTATCAAAGTTATTTATAAATAATTTAGTTTTTAGGGACTCACCTAATCCTCTCCAAGGGTGAGGACTTTAGCTTCGCTCTTTTTTAAAACCCTTTCCTTTGGAGAGGGCAGGGTGAGGCTACATCAGGCTTGGGTAGATCCTCAAAAATACTTCGCCTCCCATAGGGCCTGCTCCGTATAAGCTATGCAGCCGGGTATCAACTCCGTAGTAAGTAAGCTGTCCGCCTGCCGCTACATTAAATTGCCCGATTTTAAATAGGTCATAGTTAAGTCCAAGTGTAACGGCATTTACCGGGAAGATCGTATCATCGCCATATATCAACGGGTTTAAAACAAGTTCTCCGGTAGTTTTCTGTACAAACTCATACCGGGTATAAACGTCGAGCTTTTTCAGCCTTAGGTCCCCTTCAAACAAAGCAGAGTTATCCCCTTGTTGTCCGTGGATTTTATTCAATCCCCATAAGGCCGTGGCATTAAATGTTTTCTGATCACCCAAAGGCAGGCTATAGGTTGCCGATGCAGTGGTGCGGTAAATATTTTCATCCGGACTTAGCGCTTCGGGGCTTTTAATAAATGCATGTGATACCTGCAGCGCCCAGTTTGCTGATGGGTTATAATCAAGCCTGGTGCTCCATGAATCAAATCTCGGCTTATCAAAATTATATCTGTTCTCATTCGGCTCCCTGCCCGTAAAAGATGAGCCTTCAATTTTAAACTGGTCATACCTGAAACCAACGGTAGCAACACCAAATGTAATATGCGTAGCATCAGACCAATGGTGACTTATAGGCGCATCAGGATCAGACATGGCCGATGGGCGGTGCATAAACGCAACCGGCCCTATTGCAGGCTCACCGGGGTAGCCAACATACAGACTCAGGTCGATTTTTTTTGAGAACGCGTAGGTGTAGTTAGCAGCAACTTCCGAGAACAGGTCATGGGGGTGCTGCCTGTCAATTAAGGGGTTTCCATGCCAGCTCTCACCAGTCTGGAATAGTAGTGGATATCCGTAGCCTTGTTCTGTTAATGGGTCTAATGACATCATTAAATTCAGGCTCAGCAGGCCGTTTTTACCAACCGGGCGTTGCGCCATCCCCATAAACCAGTTGGGCGCATCAACCTTGCTGCCGCCACGACTACCCTTGTTTGTAAAATCCTGGTTGGTGTACCTGAAAGAAACATTACCATGCAGCATATACATCCATTTGCCGCCGTGCAGCATAAAGCCATACATTGGCGAAGCGTCAGGCAGCCAGCTGGTACCTGATCCGTTACGACCCATTGGAAGGTTTTTTGATTGGGCACTGCTCATCATATCCATCTTGTCCACTGAGCCTCCGCTCATGTCCATGCCTTTCATGTCATCTTTCTTTACAGGCATGTTCTCTTTTTTATTCATTTTGGATTTTGCTGTATCCTTCATCACCATATGATAATGTTTGGAAGTATCGCTCATATCCATTTTTTGCTGCGCCGAAGCAGTATATATCAACCCCAAAAAAATGATTGACGTTATTAGATATTTCATATCGAAAATTTTAGATGGCTTACCATCTTGATAAGAAGATTTTATTAATTAAAGTTTTAAGGAACGGTAACATTCCAATCGTTTGGGAAACGACAAAAACTTTGATCAGATAAGAAGAGAACAATTTTGAAGAGATATAACCTTGCCCGATTTTCCCGGCGGTGCATTGCTTTGGTACCACGCTGTGTTTTGAATAACAGGAATATTTAAGAGGAAATCAGCAATTTTAAATTGATGGATCAATACAGCCGATTGCGCATATTGGACATCTGTTGCGGGCTTTATATTTTCCTTGATAATAAAGTCGCCATGTTTTTTACAACAGTCGCAGTTCTTTTTTGCAGCACAATCTTTTCCATTGTGATCCATGGATTTGGCCATATGCATAGCCGGTTTGGTAACAATGCCTTCGGCAGCGCAATGTACTATGCAAACAAACATTCCTGTTGTTAGCAACAGGTAAAATGCTGTAATACTTAATATGGCTGCCTTTTTCATCCGCAACAAAGTTACCTATTAATGGAATACAATTATTATATAATTATGTTTAAGTGTTGTAAAATTAAGGGGTCATAAAAATTAATGTAAATAAATATAATTATATTGATATATCAATTATATTTGTATCAATGATTAAATCTGAAAACTTAAATGATATCTTATTTTATTCACTTGAAAGGGCGATTAAAAGCTATAGGCAATTTGCTCAAAGGCAATTAGTGAAACATGGTTTTAATATAACTATTGATCAATGGCTTGTTTTGAAAATCTTATATGACAATCCCGAACAAACACAACACCAGGTTGCGGAAACAATTTTTAAAGATTACGCGTCTGTTAGCCGGATTATTGAGTTATTGGTAGAGAAACAATACCTGGTACGCACAATGCATGCCGCTGATAGAAGAAGATTTAGTTTAACACTAACGGAAAACGCAGTAAAGCTACTTGATAACATGCAGCCCGTTATTGATCAAAACCGGAGTTTGGCATTAAAAGACATTAACGAAATACAAACCGGTCAGCTTCAGCAGCTGCTTAACCAAATTATAAAAAATACTCAATCTGATTCTATATGAAGCAAAGTTTAAAAAAACTGGTTGTTTTCGCTGTTTGCGCAATATTCTTTATTAATTCATTTGCCCAGTCACCCCCGTTTAATAATAAAGTTAAAAAACAGGTAATTGAACGCATTGCAAATGAACTAAAAAACAATTATGTATACCTGGATACCGCATTAAAAATGGGGAATTTCATTAAACAGCAGTTTATAAGTGGCGCCTATGATACTATAAAAGCGCAACCTGTTTTTGCTGCCAGGTTAACGGCGGATCTTTTATCTGTTTATCACGACGGGCATTTGTCCATTATTTACAGGCCATCATTTGACAGCATCGGGAAAGATAATCCGGAAGCAGAAAAAAGGGAGGAGGACAGAAGGCTTAAATTTAGGAGGAGGGTAAACTTTGGTTTTGAAAAAGCAGAGATCTTACCGGGAAATATCGGGTACCTTAAAATACGGGGGTTTTTCGCTCCTGATAAAGAAGCAAAGGACATGACCATGGCTGCCTTAAGGTTTGTAAGTAACAGCAATGCTTTAATTATTGATTTACGAAACAATATGGGTGGTGAGCCTGAAATGGTAAGTTATCTGTGTGGTTTTTTCTTTAAGAACAAAACACATTTAAATGATCTGTACACCAGGAAAGATAACTCAATAAACGCTTATTGGACAACGCCGGATACCCTGCTTAAAACATTGAATACCATTCCTGTTTACGTGTTAACTAATAAACACACATTTTCTGCCGGGGAGGAGCTAACTTACGACCTTCAAACTCAAAAACGAGCAATAGTTATAGGCGAAACAACAGGTGGAGGTGCGCACCCCGTACAGCCTTTTTCTGCCGGGAACGGGTTTGTTGCAAATATTCCCTTTGCCCGCGCAATAAACCCTATTACTAAAACTAATTGGGAAGCGATAGGTGTAAAACCTGATATCGTGGTATTGGCTGACAATGCCCTGGATACTGCCTTGAGTAAAATTAAAACATCCGGGAAACAATAACCAAAAAATAAGTGTGGTGAGGATAACTTATAATCCTGTCGCACTTATTTTTATTTGGACCGGGAATTATCCGGATTATTTTCTATCGTATTCACATTTCATGCATAAAAACAATGCCTGTTCTTAAATCCTTTTAAATTTGATCTGATTGTTTTGCTCCCACACGCAAAGCGTTTTATTACCAGGCAAACTGATTGATTTTAGGAAACCGCCTGCGCCTGCAATAGTCACATTTTTGTTTTTTGGAGAGATCAGTTTAACCGTATCATTATTTTGAAGCGCAATTAATGTGTTGTCTGCATTGGTTCCCGAAATGCTGCATATTCTTCCTTTCCCAATATAAATTTCGGGTTTACCAGGTTCAGCATAATATATTATTCCTTTACGCTGCCACGTTGTTTGAACTATATTGGTATTGTCAATAGCAACCCCGCCGCCATCCATGGGGCAGCCATTAAGCTTCCATGAATCCAGCCCCAACTTTTCTGCGGCTGTAAAAGATTTACCACTATTTACAGATGTTGCCAGATACAGGTCTCTTGATCCATTTATCCAGTTTCTGAACATAATAACAACTTTAGAGTCCTTTACGGCAATATTAGGCTTACAGCATTCGCAAACGTGCCCATCAGGTGATCGGTAGGCCATTATATTTTTTGACCAGCTAATTGCTCCGCCAGATAACGATGAAAAATAAATTTGATTATGGCCGCCCGTCCGGGTATCCAGCCAAGTTACATAAAAATTATCTTTGTTATCTGCTGCTATACTCATTAAACCTTCAGGGGCACTTTTGGTAAGGTCATTAATCGTTCCCATATCTTTCCATGTTTTGACTTTGTGATCAAGTCTAAACCAATGAATGTTGCCTGCTTTATCCATGGCCGTAATAACTGAAAAGCTGGCGGAGCTTGCAATCTGCGGCCCGCGCGACATGCCCAGGTGCATTTCAGGTACATTAGCTACCAAAACAGGTTTTGAAAACGTGGTACCTTTATCACCTGATGTGGCACAAAATATTTGATCCTGTTCTCCAAACACTACCCTTACAATTCCCTTATTGTCGCTGGCTATTTGTGGTTGCTGCCCTGCTGAAATGGTATCATTTACCGGGATAGCCCATGATATCGTAAATAAAATGGCTATTACTGGTACTATTGATAAAAGTATTTTTCTCATAGTTTAATTATAACGCCTTATTAACCTTTTTGATTACTTTTCAATTCCGATATTATCACCAGCTTTGCTGCCCGCGGTATCAATATTCCAGCCATTTACCACGATATATGGCTCATCTTTGCCCGCATCTTTATTTTCATAACTGCAATCAATGGTTCGGGTTTCACCAGGGGCTAAAGTAATGTAATTATCCTCAAAAATAACCGGGAGAATATCTTCACCACCTTTCTCTTTTAAAGCCCTTACATGTACAAAAAACGCAACTGATTTACCTGTATTTGTTATTGTGATTTTGTGTGAAACTCTGGCTGTTGTTTTGGCTGATGTATGTTTTACATTTAATGTCGCCTTAGGCATACCTCCTAATGCACTATAATCAGCAAAAGCAGATTGCGGTGTATAATACCATGTTGATTTGTTCCAGTTCAGCTCATCTTTTTTACCTGACAGCCAATACCAGTTAATGCTTTCAACCTTGCCTTTTGCGTTTTTTAATTCTAACCGCACAAAATAAACATCGCTTAAGCCATCAATTTGAGGAAAAGTAAAACATTCTCTTGTACCGTCTCCGGCTACATCGGCAGTTGTTTCTTTGGTGTATTTTAATGTACCATCAAGATTATAAACCGTAGCCTTTACCTGCAGGCCGGTAAACGATTGCAGTGTGGAATTAATGATATCAACCCCATTTGATTTGTATGAGTACATTACATGCAAAGGTTCCAGCGACTTTTTCATCCCGAAGTAGGTACCTGCGGGATAGAGATAATAATCGTAAGTATGCCAGATCAGGCTTGGCCATGGGTTGCTTAGCATCCATTGTACAACGCCTGTTGCATTGTTGTATTTCTTTAAGCCATAAGCTTCCATCATAGCTCTGTGGCCTTCATAGTTTTGCAGTTGCGCCTTGTTAAGGTAATCTATAATTGAGGTGGATGTGCCATAACGGGCATAAAGCGCACTGTCAAAAATATGCGTATTGCCAAACTGCATGGTGCCACAATGGTACAGCCAGTCAAGGCTTTTGTTATTTATAGAATCCTTAGGTATAAATTTGATCAGGCTTTCGTAAGGCGGGATGGACGAACCAGGGGAGATCTCTGTTGCAAAGCTCCACGCGCCACCATATTTGCTGGTATCAGCTTCCCAATAGGAAGGCGGAACCCAATCGTATGGTCCAGCCATTTTAACGCCTGTAGAGCCTGAAATCTTTGATGGGGTTTCATTGGCGCTGGCTATAGTAGGATTAGGCCATTTTAAATCGGCCTCAATTGCCAGCCAGTCGGCTTCAACTTTTTTGTCGCGCGGCGGCATGTCGCTGCCATTTAGCCAGGTAAGCATTGATGGCTTATTTCTTAACCAATACATAACGCTGCTGTCTGAGGCCATGGCAATGCTTCTTTTAGCCGCATCCCATTTTTCGGGATATTGCCAGGCGCCGCAGCACATCCAGCCGGTCATCACCAATAAACCTTCACGGTCGCAGATCGAATAAAAGCTGTCGTCTTCCAGCTTGCCTTCCGAGCGTACAATATTCATGTTCATATCCCTAACCAACTTTAACTCCTGTTCCTGTCGCTCTGTTGACCTGCGCTGAAAAATATCAGGCGACCAGGCTGCACCGCGTAGCATAATTGGTTTGCCGTTGATGATGAATTTCCTCGCCTTATTGTTATCAATCATTACTGACGATACCTGCCGGATGCCGAAATTTTCGGCAAGCTCATTGCTTAATTGGTTATTGGTAATTAACGAAAGTTCGATCCTGTTCAATTCAGGTTTACCATATTCCCATGGCCACCAAATGCGCGGATTTTTGATGTTCAGCTGCGGGTAATTGGTGGAACTGAAAGTAACCTGCTTCTTTTCGCGGGGCAACAAATGAATTTTCTGTTCAAAGCTGATGTTGCCATTAATTTTGCCTTTAACTATTGCATCTTCGGGTTTGTCGGTATAGTTAATGGCCATTGCATCAACCTCCAAATGTGCTACAGCCAACGAAGGTAGATCGAATTTAGTAGTAACCAGCGGATATTCAACGCCAACCTTGCGAAAGGTTTTTATCTCTACATTGTTAATGATGCCATTATTAAAATCAGGTGGATAGTGAATCCAGTCGGCGTAATCAATGGCAAGGTCACCGCCTCTTTTATTCGGATCGAACGGGCGTTTTACTTCTACAGCCAACACATTTTGGCCAGTGTATTTTATGTATTTGGTGATATCAAGCTCAATAATACGAAAAGGCCCAACTATTTGAGTTGAATCGGCAATTAATTTTCCGTTAAGCCATACATTAGCTTTGTAGTTTACCCCCTGTAGCTTTAGCACTACATTTTTACCATTTTCAGATTCCGCCAGCTTAAATTCTTTACGAAACCACCAGGGCTTATCAAGGCGGGCATCATTTAGCTTTTCGAAATTCCTGCCGTAAAAAGGATCAAAATCATATACTTTGTTACCCAACAGCCCGGCAATAATCGTGGTTGGTACACTCACTTTATACCATTTATCAATTTTAAAATCTGGTTTGGAAATCTGATCCCCTGTTGCCGCATCAGTAACGGCAGATTGCATGTTCCAGTCGTTTTTCAATAGCAATCGGTAATTTTCCGTTGCATCCTGGCTAAATGAGTGCTGGCAAGCAAAGCCCAGCAATACAAGAAGTATAAGTTTTTTCATTTTAGGTGTTGAATAAGGACTAATGGCCTGGTAAATAGCAGGTGTATGTAATGGTTCACAATTTTAATAAAATAATATCATAAACTTTTTTTCGTCACCTACTTTTTACGACCTTCGGCACTACAAATGCACTACTTATGAAAGCGATCTGTATTTTTTGCGGAGCCAATTTTAACGGCGATCCTTTGTTATTGCAAGCCATTGAGCAATTGGCTGAAGTTATGGTGAGCCGGAATATCACCCTGGTGTACGGTGGCGGCAAAGTAGGGGTAATGGGGATTTTGGCTGATGCCGTTTTAACCAGGGGAGGAAAGGCAATAGGGATTATTCCGCAGTTTTTGATGGATAAAGAAGTTGGCCACCGCGGATTAACCGAATTACATATAGTTGAAAACATGCACCAGCGCAAACAGCTGATGAATGATCTTTGCGATGGTATTATTATGCTGCCCGGCGGCTTTGGTACACTGGAGGAGTTTTTCGAGGTTTTAACCTGGCTGCAACTTGGCCTGCATACCCATCCGGTTGGTGTATTAAATGTAAACGGATTTTATGATTTGCTGTTAAAGCAAATGGATGTAATGGTTGAGCAAAAATTTTTAAAGCCGGTTAATCGCGCGCTGGTTTTAACCTCCGGGGATGCTATTGAGCTGGTAAACCTGATGGATAATATTGAAATTAAACCTGATGAAGTTTGGTTTAGGGATAGGAATTTGACGTAGTGTGCTTTAAAATAAATCTGAATGAGAGCCAGCTCTTAATAAAAGAATCTCATTATCATTGATTATTTCGAACCAGATTATTAGTAAATCTGGTTTTATATGAGCTTCCCAGCTATCCTTATAATTTCCTGAGAGTTTATGAGGATGATATTTTCTTTCAATACCTAATGCGCCATTTTTCTCCAATAACGTTAAAAAATCATCTATTAGCCTTTCGTTTTTGAAAGAGCGTTTTTTTAGTTTTTTTAAGTCCTTATCAAATTGATTAGTTGGTAGTAAAGTAAACATTACAACGAATTAAGATAATCTTTAATGTTTGTAATTGGTTTACCAACCCCAATGCCTTTGCGAGCGTCTTCAATGGTTTTAGCCGTCAGCGCATTTGGAACATGTGGTTTAGGTTTAGTGCTTTTAACAATAGCTTTTTTGTCAATGGTAACTCCTAATTCTTTTAACAATTGCTTTACCAATGCTCTTTTTTTTTCAGGAATATTTATCACAAGCGTCTCCATACACAAATATAAATAAATCAATCAAATATTGCTAATTAGCTCGTCTTTACAAATCTGTACAGCAAATAATATCCGCCCGCAGCCACAACACTCAACCCACAAAGCGCCCACCACAGCATACTAAAACCGCCATATGCTATTATCAAACCTCCGGTTAAAGGAGCAATCACTTGTGCTGCCGACCATGACATGGTGTACAAAGCAGCATACTCGCCGCGGTTATAATCGGTTGAGCGGCTAATCCAGAAAGTGTTCATAAATGGCATGGCCAGCATCTCGCTAAATGTCATCAGTAAAACAATAATTATTGCGGCTGCCGTGCTTGCCGGTAAAAACACCAGCAACACAAAACCTGCAGCGCCCATTAAAACTCCAGTTATTATATAAATTAAACCATTTTTTTTGCCTTCCAGGTTATGGATCAGCACCATTTCAACAACGCCAATCAGGATCCCATTTAAAGCCATCAGGAACCCTATAAAACGCTCGTTAAAGTGCCATTGGATTTTATAGAACACAGGCTCCATTATAAAGAACTGGAAAAAGCACATAGCGAAAAGTGTGGAGCACAAAATAAAAACCAGGTAGATCCTGTCTTTATATGCGGATACCTTTACAATCCCCTCCTCTATTTTTTTAATGTTATTAACTATGCTTGCCCTTGGCATTAACCGCAATAAAAATAGTGCCGCCAATATATTGGTAGTGCCATCAACCCAAAACAACAGGTGATAGTTTATTGATGCCAGTAAACCGCCAAAGCCTGCACCAACTGCCCAGCCTAAGT
>Ga0206981_10132_pt1 | contig 22802 bp, 20 predicted proteins | sample Alteio_BWMinCont_17_FD_153312 | JGI IMG/M metagenome (GOLD analysis project Ga0206981, IMG submission 153312) | Enriched cells from forest soil in Barre Woods Harvard Forest LTER site, Petersham, Massachusetts, United States -... | ecosystem: Environmental > Terrestrial > Soil > Temperate forest >... | reverse complement strand
ACTTTGTTAATTCATAAAAATCATATTGCTTGGAAAGGAGAGTCAACGCATATCCCGGATCCATTTCGATGATTTCTTTCATCTCGGAGAATATTGCGGGATTTTGCTGCTTGTCTAGATCAACAATATCAGGGATTCTAAAAGGAAAGAGCGCTGCTAATTCCAGCACTCTTTTCTTGCTTTCATTAAAGAGACTTAGCAAGGGGGATATCTTTGCAAAAACATCCAATTGCGTCGATAGATCCTGAGATGTCACCCACTCAAGACAAGCTTCCCACGTCATAGGATCAGCGCCCTCATTAGAATAAGTCCTATAAGAAGAAATCCAGGCCTCTAACAAGGGGACGAGAGCAGGCGAATCTGCAGCAAGCCCCATCAACTCATCTTTCAGGTGAAGGGGCTCCTCATCTTCATTCAAATGAATTTCTTTAAGAGCCTCAGAAACTTCCTTGGCACTCTCCAAATGGTTAATCGAATTAACTGCTTTCACTAGCACTGAAAAATTCTTTGCCCATGAAATTGCAGGCCATTGCGCTTTAAACTTTTTATTCTTCCAGTAAAGGGCGACGACTCTTTCCATTCCATCCAGCAAGGGAACTTTATCTCCTCCTTTAGAAACTTCTTCTTGACACCACCGAATGAAGGGAAAAAGCGGGGTAAAAATCAATACCCCACACTCCTCTTCAAAGAGTTTCTCAAGCACAGGAAGATATTCCTTGGGAACCTCTTTCGCGAACTTTAAGATAAAAGCGAACTCCTCCAGCACATGGGGTGCTAAAGGCGGAATTTTTAACCGAGATTGCAGAAGAGAATCCAATAAAGCCGGCGGTTCCTCATAGAGGGCAATCACCTTCCACATCGAAAGGCCAGTCCCAAGCAATTGTTCAGCGGAATACGGTTTTGCACACTCATAAATTTGAGACGGTGATAGCCTTATGAGGTTTAATACCCAATTAATTTCACTCTCCCTGTTGTAATTAATGGATGCAGGGAGTTCATCTATCCAATCCATCAAAAATTGACATTTCTCCTTCTTTAGAGCAGCCAAAGCTGTCTCTGCGATATTTGACTTCAACTCAGGTGTATTTGATTTTTCTAGCGCAGACCTGTCTATATGAGCCGTCGCGTCTTCGTAAAGCGCAAAAGCATTCATGATAAAGGGATACGTGTTTTTCATATTTACAGAAACAGACATACTGGCCATGACAAGTGTTTCCACTTGTGAATCAATCCGGTCACTATAAGGGGTCTTCTCGCAATTCTTCAGGGCCTTTGCAATCTGGGAAATATCCTTTTGCAGCTTGTCAACAGGAGCATAAGCAGCACCAAGCTCCCTAATGGTACGTAAGGCCCCTGGAGATGATTTAAAGCCTTCCTGCATTTCCTTCAACTGCTTAAGGGCGGCTTCACTGTATTTATCGAAATCATCAGCGAACTTTATAAGATTTTCTGGGGTGGGCTCCTGCGGAAAAGAAGGCATTTTGGACGTATTCGCTTCTAAACTCATAAAACTCCCAGTGGCATTACCTCCACTATCGCATTTAAATAAATTATTTACAATTTACTGCGCGTTTAAAGGTTCAGGGGAATCAACGCCTTTATGAATAGTAATAATTGATTTCTTCATTCTTTTTTGGGCCGATCACACGCCAGTTTAGACGTAACCCGTGCCGATCAAAAAAGACCTGCCCAAAATAGGCGTCTCCTTCGCAGAGATGAGAATCTACAGAAGATAGGGAACGGGTGCCGGAGGGGGCCAAGTGAAAAAGAAACACGGGATTTTCAGGCCCACGCCTGAGATGCTCTAAGGAAATTAGCCCGGCCTCCCGATCAAACGTCCAACGAAAGACATTACTGAAGCCGATCTCCTGGCCCTCTTTTCCTCGCCAATTTCCTTTTTCATTGAAAATCAATACTTTAGAGCTTTCTTTAGCAACAGCAACTTCACCTTTACCTTTTCCATTCCATCCATTTGCTTCATGGGATTTTGACTTGGCCTCAAATGCCAATTGCTTAACCCCTGATAAAGAACTCCACATAGCCTGTAAAAGCTGCGCTTGCGTCGCGCGGTCTGACATTTTTAGCAGCGAGTCCTCAGCAGATAAATAATAGAGCTTTTTTTCGACGCTCGGCAACAACGTATAGGTGCGCTTCAGCAACGCTTCTAATTCGGGAAGAAGAGGAAAGGTGGGATTAAAGCGGAACAGCCGTGTTTTGCCTTCGCAGTAGCTATCGATGATGCCTCCTCTTTCCAATCGGAGAAGCGCCTTTTGGATGGGTGTAAGAGGGATTTTTAGCTGGCGATGAAGCTGTGTGCCGTAACATTTCGTATTCACAAAAAGAAAGATTAAAATGCGTTCGATATTCTTATTTCCAAAAAGCGCTTCAAGCATCGCCATCCTCCGATTAACCTAATTTGTAGTTATAGCGAATAGCGACTTTTTCCAGCAACCCGTTTCTAAAACCTATTTTGTAGTTAACACACAAAATAAATGAAAATTTGACGTATTTTATAATCAAAATAGAAACGTGAGACCATTTTTTCAACCGCGAATGCGGTAGAAGCATGTAGCCCCAAGTGCCAACTTGGGGCTACATGCCGTCATCCCTTCGGGATTAAATATGGGGACAGAAAGTTTCTGGTGTTTCATAGGGAAAAATTGCAAGTTTTCAAGTAATTCGTTTCTCCCCAGACCCAGCCCCTCTTACTGCTGTTGAATATAGGCATCGAGAAGGGCTTCTTGATGAGGAGACTTCGCTTTGATAACGCGCGCATCGTCATCCGAAAGCATTTTGTGCTCATTGACATAAGAAAGAAACTCGATTGTTCCCAGGTCAGCATCAAAACGCTGTGCGCGCTCATAGCAACAGTCAAAATGTAGACCAATAAAACGAATCCCCGTCGCTTTCAAGGCGTCTTGAACGCTTTCCAATGCCTCTTTTGAATTATCCACCATGACAATGGCTTTAGGGAGTTTATCCAAACTTTCTATAAAAGAAAGCACAGCGGGGCCTTCGGCTTGTTTATTCGTAAACACAATGCCATAGGCCAATGAATAACTCGGGCTCAATGTTGCACCCTTAGACAGATAGGCCATCGTTTTTTCTAAATGAATCCCCAACGTTTGTAGATGCTTAGACGTCACTTCATCAAAATTGCTTACATAGGGGGCTTTCGGCATTTTCCTTGTAATGCCCAAAACAGGAATTTGGCGCTCTTGAAGGCTTTGAACGATGGTCGGCGCTTCAGCATCAACGAGCTTTTTGGGGATATCATTGACGATCTGATTTTTCACCCGATTAATCAGCTTCTCTGCGGCTTCCTTGTCGTTGACGAGATGATGAACGCGATCTGTAAAATAAAGACGCCATTGATTATCCGCTAATGTAGAACCCGGTGCATACAAAACATCGGAAATATTCACAAAAACGAGACTTTCGGAATTTACGTAGCCATTCACATCGCTGAGTTTATCAGCCTCTTTTATTTCTGCCTGAAGAGCAGTTACACATAGGAGCACAAATAGCGCCAAAAACATCTTTTTTATCATGAGTATCAATCCCCTATTGATTCCTTATCAATTTTACAGTTTTATTCCCATATTTTTTGATTTTTAAAAAGCCTTTGAAGAGCAACCATTTCTTCCTGGGAGGTTTTCATTTCGCAATATTCTTGGTAGATTTGCGGGTTGATAAGAGTAAAACGAGGATTCGCTTTTTTTAACTCTTCGAACCCATAATAGTAGTACTCTCCTCTATCATGACAGGGGTTTTCAGTACAAAAAAGCGGCTTAAAATTCCCGGTATCTCCATCCGGAGAAAAATGAAGCGGAAAGAGAAAATTGGTTAAAGGTGATCCCGCGCGAGCATATTCCAATGCTTTAAAAAGCACTCCGGCAACATAACAAATGCGGTTGCACTCAAGATTAATAGTTTGTCCCTGTTCATCAGAGATGTAACTTGTCCCTTTCATTTTTAAATCTTCAGTACAAAGGCATGGAGCAAACAAGTAGTTAGCTTCTTGACCAAAGGTGATCCGTGATTCATCGTCATCAATAAGCACACTATTTTCTAAATTTTTCCCTTGCCCAACAACCTTTTCCAGGGATTTTGTTTGATCATGAATATATAAGTCATATTTCTGCCGCTGTATGTCGCATTTTTCCTTTGTATTTACGATTAGATCTGTACCGCCATCGTCTTTTATTCCTGATAAAATTTGAACGCCATCTTTAATTTTTAAGTAATGCTCTTTCCCTAATGCACGTTCTAATAACCTTTCAACAAACGCTTCATTTCGATTTTGGGATCCCGCGCTATAAAAGGAAACTCTGACATCGGGCATGCTAAATAACCGCTGCATCATTTCAATCACCCCAGGAAAAATGTAATGCGTCGCCATAGCAGTGAGAACAAACCCTTTTTGTTGGTAAAATTTAATTTCATCGAGTTCGCCAACACTTGTGTCGGTAAGCACATTGTCGATGTCAAAAACGACATCAAATGTTCTTATAGGGTTCGTGGTAATTTCTCCAACATTCATGCTCAACTCCCTTGCATAAAAAGATTTATCGAAAAGAATACCATTTCGCCCACTAAATATGAATCTCATTTTGCCTTAAAACAGCGAGTGCGGTAAATTCTAGCCCATGAATGCTTATCAAAAACTGATCGAACAGGCTCCGGACATCGAAGCCAAAATTGGCTACACCTTTAAAGACCGCTCTTTATTGGCTCTCGCTTTTGTCCACCGCTCTTACATCAACGAAAACCGCGACATCAAATATCACAATGAACGGCTGGAATTCCTGGGGGATTCCATTTTGGGCCTGTTGGTCGCTGACTACCTCTATCGCCATTTGCCTAACACCCCCGAAGGAGACCTCTCTTCGCTCCGCTCCCGCCTCGTCGAAGCGCAATCGTGTGTGACCTACATCCAAATACTGAAGGTCGATCACTATTTGCTAATGGGCAAAGGCGAACGGCTAAATGACGGCCGGGGTCGCGAATCCATTTTGGCCGACCTGCTAGAAGCCATTATCGGCGCGATTTATCTGGACGGAGGCTTAGAGGCTGCTCGCGATTTCCTTTTCGGCCGTTTCTCTGCCACTATTGAAGGCATTTTGGACACTCCAGACAAAAACTGGAAAGCATTATTGCAAGATTTCTGCCAAAAGAAATTTCAGCGCCCCCCTTTTTACACCGTTTTGGAAGAGACTGGCCCGGACCACAGCAAAATTTTCACCGTGTTGGTCAGCGTTAACGAAAATGAACTCGGCCGCGGATCCGGTACTTCAAAAAAGGAAGCGCAACAAGCAGCGGCAGCCGACGCCCTTTCCAAAGTTGACCCGGAAAAGCAGCTATGGCAGTAAAGCAAAAAAACGTCTGGTGCTGCGGAGAATGCGGCCACAAGCAAACAAAATGGTGTGGCCAATGTCCCCAATGCACAAAATGGAACACCCTTCACGAAGAGATCGAATGGGTCGGTGGCCCTCCCCGCTTTAACGCACAGCCCACAACAGCCAGCCGTCCCGTCCGGTTAAAAGAAATCGCACACCAGAAGACTCCGCGCCAACTCACGGGCATGGGAGAATTCGACCGATTGATTGGCGGAGGCCTCGTTCCCGGCACCCTAGCCCTCATCGGCGGCGATCCCGGCATCGGCAAATCCACCCTGATGCTGCAAATGGCCAACGCCATGGCTATCCAAGGCCTTATCGTCCTCTACATCTGCGGCGAAGAATCGGTCGAACAAACCTCCCTGCGCGCCAACCGTCTAGGCATTGATTCCGATAACCTCCTCCTTCTCAACGAAACGAATTTCGCTGCCATCAAGGCGCATATCGACCAAATCAATCCCGACCTTGTCGTCGTCGACTCCATCCAAATCGTCTACAAAAGCGAAATCACTTCAGCACCGGGCTCGGTCTCCCAAGTCCGCGAAACCGCCACAGAATTCATGCACTTAGCCAAAGGGCGCGCGATCTCAATTTTCCTGATCGGCCACGTCACGAAATCGGGCGAAATCGCCGGTCCGCGCGTATTGGAGCACTTAGTTGACACCGTCCTTTATTTTGAAGGGGACAAACAAAACCATTACCGTATGATCCGCGTAGTTAAAAATCGCTTTGGCCCCACTGACGAAGTCGCCGTTTTCCAAATGCAAGGGGCCGGCCTTATCGAAGTTCCCAACCCTTCCCACATTTTTCTTGAAGAACGACGCCGCGAAAATATCGGATCGGTCATCATTCCTACGCTGGAAGGCTCACGTCCCATTCTCATTGAAGCGCAAGCGTTGGTCACTGAAACAGCCTTCAGCACACCGTCACGACGCTGTACAGGATTCGATGCCAACCGATTGGCCTTGCTCCTCGCCGTCATGGAAAAGCGGATGGGCTACCAAATGTACCGCTGCGATGTGTTTGTGTCTATCGCCGGAGGCCTCCGCGTGATCGACCCCGGCATCGACTTAGGCATTTTGCTGGCTGTTGCGTCATCGATGCGCAATTGCGTCATTGATCCTGACACCATTGTGATGGGTGAAGTGGGATTGGGCGGAGAACTGCGCACTGTTCCCCGGATCGAAAGCCGGTTAAAAGAAGCTGTCCACATGGGTTTTAAAAGGTGCCTGATTCCTAAAAAAAATTTCAAAGGCATCAGCGACGAAATTCGGCACAAGATTGTGATTACCGGAGTCGACGTCGTTGAAGAGGCTGTTGATACCTTATTGAGGTGAGGATGAAAACGTTTGTTGCTGGTGCGAGGGACTCGCGCCTTTCTCAAGTCCAGTTTCAAGAAGTCCAAGACCTCTTAAAGGTCCACCACCCGCATGTGACGCTGGTTCCTCACTTCGTCAAAACTATCGGCGATATCGACCAGCAAACCTCGCTGCGCAACCTGGGGAACACTGATTTTTTCACACGCGAAATTGATGATATGCTACTGAAAGGGGATTGCAGGATTGCCATTCACTCGGCCAAAGATCTCCCTTCCCCTCTGCCGAAAGGCATTGCCCTCGTCGCACTCACTGTCGGCGTAGATCCTGCGGATTCTCTTGTCCTCCGCCAAGGCGAAAGCTTCGATGCCCTTCCGGCAGGATCCGTCATAGCGACCTCATCGGTACGACGTGAAGCCACCGTTGCGGCTATCCGTCCCGATTTTCGCTTTATCGACCTGCGCGGCACCATCGAAAAACGACTAGAAAAGCTGCAATCAGGCGGTGCCGACGGTGTTGTCGTTGCAGAAGCCGCACTTATTCGTTTAGGGCTCACCCATTTGAACCGCATCCGCCTTCCAGGAAATACCACCGAAGGTCAAGGGCGGCTTGCCATCTTGGCCCGCGAAGGGGATTTAGAGATGGCTCATCTTTTCTCCTGCTTGCACGGTCCGCAAAAACCATGAAAACGGTTCTTTACTTGGGCCTTGATGCCCCGCAGGACCAGGAAGGCAAACACTTCATCCACTTCCCCATCATTGAAATTGTGCCGCGCAATCCCGAACATGCCGCCATTGTCGCAGCCTTTGCCGACTTACCGGATTATACCCACCTCATTTTCACAAGCAAAAGCGCCGTCCGCCTCTTCTTCAACTATTTGCCTTTATTTGGGTACTTGCCCGAAGACTTGGCCGCCAAAAAAATCATCGCCATCGGCCAAGCCACCGCAGAGAATATTCTAAGCCATGGCGGAAACGTCTGGAAAATCGCTGAAACCGAAACCGCTGAAGGAGTCATCGATGTGCTAAAGCAAGGACTTGAAAAGACGGCCTATCTCTTCTGGCCTCATTCCGCCCAATCGAGATCTGTGATCGACAACTACTTGAAATTAAACAACTTAAAACACAAAACCTGCATCTTCTACGACACAAAGACAAAAGCATGCGCCCCTTTTCCCCTCACTAAAATCGACGAAATTGTTTTCACAAGTCCTTCAACAATAGATGGTTATATCGAAGTTTACGGCGCACTTCCTACCCAAATTCCCCTCACAACCATCGGCCCCATCACCCAAGCCCACCTCGACTCCCTCCTAACCTGAGTGAAAAATTTTTAACGCAAAGGGTGCAAAGAAACGCAAAGGACGCAAAGATTTTTCAAGAAGACCTCTTTGCGTCCTTTGCGTTTCTTTGCACCCTTTGCGTTAAAAATTTAGCAAACACTTGAGTTTTAGATAGCGGCTCCTACTGCTCGCTCCCTTTGCGTTATTAATTTTAGCAAACACTTGAGTTTTGTATAAGATTCAGCCAGAATGACAGAAACAATCAAAATTATTCGGAGGCGAATCATGACTACCCCTTACCAACTGCCTAAACTTCCCTATGAACTCGGCGACCTCGTCCCTGTGATCAGCGAAGAAATCATGTCTCTGCACTACAACAAGCACCATGCTGCCTATGTCGCCAACCTGAATAAGGCTCTCGAACAACTGGCCGTAGCCGAAAAAAACAATGACCTTTCCCAAATGGTCGCCCTGCAATCTGCCATTAAGTTCAACGGCGGCGGACATATCAACCACAGCATTTTCTGGACAAATCTAGCACCCGTCAATAAAGGCGGAGGCGTCCCCCCAAAAGGTCCTTTGAAAGAGGCGATCGATAAAAAATTTGGAAGCCTCGACAAGTTTATCGAAGAATTCAGCGCGAAAGCCGTGGCTATCCAAGGCTCCGGCTGGGCATGGCTCGGCTACCACAAAGGAAAAAACTGCATTTGCATCGAAACATGCGACAACCAAGACCCTCTATCGACGAAAGGACTCGTCCCTCTTCTCGGCGTCGATGTTTGGGAACACGCCTACTACCTCCAGTACAAAAACGTGCGCGCCGACTACGTCAAAGCCATTTGGAAGATCATCAACTGGCAAAACGTGGAAGAACGCTACCAAGCAGCACAAGCTTAAGACATAAAATACCCGGCTAACCCAGCCGGGTATTAAAAATCTCCTTGTATTATTTAGCGGTGCTCTTCTAAAATCATTGGTTTGCAAGAGGAGAACAATGGGATTATTTTCTCGTGAAAAGCCCAAAATTAAAGTCCAAACATCGAAAAAAGATGGTTTTAGCGGTTGGCTGAAATGCACGCATTGCAACGAACTGATCCACGCAAACGAACTCGAACAAAACAGCAATTGCTGCCCCAAATGCGACTATCACTACCGCCTTTCCGTCAACGAACGGATCAAAAGCTTGGCGGATGAGGAAAGCTTTGAAGAGCTATTCACCAACTTAAAGCCCGTCGACACGTTAAAATTCGTCGATTCCGAACCCTACATCGAACGCCTTGCCGGCGCGGCAGAAAAATCGGGGCGGGATGAAGCCGTCATGGTCGGCACCTGTAAACTTGGCGGACATGCTATCGCCCTCGGCGTCATGGACTTCAATTTCATGGCGGGCTCCATGGGCTCGGTTGTCGGCGAACGGCTCACCCTTCTGATCGAACACGCCTTATCCCATAAGCTGCCCCTCATTATCGTCGCCACTTCCGGCGGCGCACGCATGCAGGAATCCATTCTATCCCTCATGCAAATGGCTAAAACATCCGCCGCGCTTATGCGCCTCGATGAAGCGAAAATCCCCTATATCTCCATTCTAGTGAACCCGACAGCTGGAGGCATCACCGCCTCCTTTGCTTCCTTAGGCGATATCATCATTGCCGAACCCAACGCCCTCATCTGCTTTGCCGGCCCCCGCGTGATCGAACAGGTGATCGGCCAAAAACTGCCGCCCGGAGCCCAAAAATCGGAATTTCTGTTGGACCATGGCATGATCGACTGCATCGTCAGGCGCCACGATTTAAAAGAAAAACTTAGCGAGCTTCTTGAGTTGCTGAAAGGCAATACCAAAGAAAAAGACGACGACCTTAACCTCGATGTTCCTCCCGCAAAAACGCGCAAAGGGAAAGCGAACCTCGAACAGAGAGAGAAACCATGAAAAAGGCCCTTATCGATATTCCGGTCCAATTGGATGACGAATCTTGTTTACCCGCTTATGCCTCAGAAGAGGCAGCAGGCGCTGATGCACGTGCAAATATTCGAGAGGATATTGTTCTTCCTTCCGGCGAGTCCGTCTTGATTCCCACCGGAATAAAGGCAGCGATTCCACCGGGATATGAAATCCAAGTGCGCCCTCGCAGCGGATTAGCTTTAAAAGAACAGATTACCGTCCTTAACACACCCGGGACCATTGATGCCGACTACCGAGGCGAAATTGCCATTATTCTCATCAACCACGGCAAAAAACCTTTCATCATTAAGCCCGGCATGCGGATTGCCCAGCTTGTACTCGCCCAAGCCCTGCAAGCACGTTTTCTTCCCGTCGAAGAACTCGCAGAAACGAAGCGCGGAGCCGGCGGCTTCGGACACACAGGTGCACATTAATGATCAATATTGCCGATTATATGGAGGAAGAGTTAATCGTCTTCCTCGACGCCGCTAATCGAGATGAAGCTTTGCGTAAACTGACGGAAGCCCTGCAAGTTGCCGGAAAGATTGAAGATCCCGCCATTTTCTATGACGCCATTGTCGAAAGGGAGCGAATCGTCTCCACCGGCATCGGCATGGGTGTGGCTATCCCCCACGCAAAGCTGCCCAATTACAATGACTTTTTCATCGTTATTGGCGTCCTGCAAAAAGGAGTCGACTGGAAAGCCCTCGACGGAACCCCTGTCCGCCTCATTTTCATGATCGGCGGTCCGGACGATAAGCAAACCGAATACTTGCAAATTCTTTCTGGATTGACATTGTCCATCAAAAGCGAAGAAACGCGTAAAAAAGTCTTAACATTGAATTCCAAAGACGCTATTATGCAACTTTTCAAGTAATTCTTGTTCAATCCTTGTCATTATTGATCATGAGGACACCATGGATCTAAAGATCAAAGACGTTGCTGAGCTCCTAAATGTTTCCGAGACCACCATCCGCCGCTGGTTAGGCGAAGGGAAAATCCCTGCCTACCGCATCAATGGACAGTACCGCTTCAGCCGTGGAGAAATCGAAAACTGGGTCATGAGCCACAAGCTCACCCACCAGCCGATCACAACCTTTGAAGCCGATCCCGATGAAGTCCTGCCAGGGAAAAAAGGAAGCAAACAGTTCAGTCTTTACCGCGCCATCCATAAGGGCGGGGTCATTACCAAGGCTGTCGGCAACACCAAGGAAGCGGTGATCCGCAACGCGACGGCGGAAATCGCCAAGCGCTTGCATTTGGATGCGGATGTGATCGCTGATCTGTTAATGGATCGGGAAAACATGCAGCCCACGGCATTAAACCGGGGCGTCGGAATTCCTCATACGCGTGATTTCCTGTTAAATGCCCACCAAGACATCGTCACAGTAGTTTTCCCGCAACACCCTATCGAATACGGCGCCTTAGATGGCAAACCCGTCCATACTCTCTTTTTCCTGTTTGCCTCCGAGGACAAACGTCATCTCCACCTGCTGGCGAAAATCGCCCACCTCTGCAGCCAACCGGAAACGATTACGTTTCTGCAAAGCCGCCCCTCAAAAGAGGCTCTGTTAGAGCATATCAAGAATTGGGAAACCCCGTTGAATTAAGTAGCAAAAGACAAAGACACGAAAGACAAAAAAAGACACGAGGGACAAAAGACGCTAGATATATAGCTGTATTTGTCTTTCGTGTCTTTTTTTGTCTTTCGTGTCTTTGTCTTTTGCTACCTACTCCTTCTTCACCTTCTGCTTAGACTCTTTTTTGTCCTTGAATCGCTGTGTGACTTCTTCATCAACAAAGGTCAGATGATCGCCTTCAACGGTCACAAGGCAGCGGCGTCCTTCATTAGGATGCATCAGCAGCTTCTCTGCTAACGGATCTTCAAGGAATTGCTCAATTGTACGACGCAGCGGACGGGCTCCCATCTCAGGCTGGAAGCCTTTTTCCACTAAAAAGCTCTTTGCAGCGGCATCAAGATTAATGTACACCTCGCGGCTCGCCAATCTGCTGAGCAATTTCTTAAGTTCAATTTCGATGACTTGCAGCAACCCTTCGCGGTTAAGCGGCTGGAAGATCACCACATCATTAAGACGGTTCAAGAACTCGGGTTTAAAGTGCTTTTTAACGGCGGATAGAATCTTTTCCTTGATATGCTCATAATCCATTGCCCCTTCAAAGGCGCCAAAGCCCACTTCCGTGCTTTTCTTAATCAGATCGGCGCCCAAATTCGACGTCATGATAATGATTGTATTGCGGAAGTCAACCTTACGTCCAAACGAGTCTGTCAAGCGCCCTTCTTCAAGGATCTGCAGCAGCAAGTCCATGACATCTGGATGGGCCTTTTCAATTTCGTCAAACAGGACAACAGAATAAGGACGCTGGCGCACTTGTTCGGTCAGCTGCCCGCCTTCCTCATGTCCGACGTAGCCCGGAGGCGATCCTGTCATGCGCGAAACGGCAAATTTCTCCATGTACTCGGACATATCCACCTGAATCAGCGCATCTTCGCCGCCGAACATGTGAATCGCCAATAAGCGGGCGAGCAGTGTTTTGCCAACGCCTGTGGGTCCGAGGAACAGGAACGCGCCGATGGGGCGGTTAGGGTCCTTGATGTCCGCACGGCTGCGGCGGATAGCCCTGCATACCGTTTTTAGGGCTTCATCCTGACCGATAATGTTCTCTTTTAGGATCTCATCCATTTTCAGAACTTTCTGCGTTTCCCCTTCTGTCAAGCGGCTCAGAGGAATTCCGGTCTGTCTCGCAACAACGGCGGCGACATCCTCATCTTCCACAACCACTTCGTGCTCTTCTTTATTAACTTCCCATTCTGCCCGAATTTGCTGCAGCTGCTCGCGAAGTGTTTTTTCCTTATCCCGAAGTTTTGCGGCCTTCTCATATTCTTGACCGCTGATCGCCTGTTCTTTTGCAAGACGAGTCTCTTCAATCTCCGCTTCGAACCGACTAATGTCTTGCGGTTGATTCATCATCGCGATGCGCATTTTAGCGCCGGCTTCGTCGATCAGATCGATCGCTTTATCAGGAAGGAAGCGGCCATGGATATAACGGTCGGATAGAACCGCTGCTGCCGTCAGGGCTGCCGGTGTATAAATACACTTGTGATGCTCTTCATATTTTGTTTTCAGGCCGTTCAGAATTTCGATGGTATCGTTGATGCTTGGCGGCTGAACAACAATCTTCTGGAAGCGACGCTCTAAGGCTGCATCTTTTTCAATGTGCTTGCGGTATTCGTCAATGGTGGTTGCGCCGATACATTGGATCTCACCGCGTGACAATGCCGGTTTAAGGATATTGGAGGCATCGATAGCCCCTTCCGCAGCGCCTGCTCCGACAATCGTATGCAACTCGTCGATGAAAAGAAGAATATTTCCATTCTTCTTAATCTCGTCCATCACCGCTTTGATACGCTCTTCAAACTGCCCGCGGTATTTCGTTCCGGCAATCATCAAAGCAAGGTCTAGAGAAATGAGTTTCTTTTTGCGTAAGTTATCCGGCACTTCCCCTTTAACAATCGCCTGTGCCAGCCCTTCTACAATCGCCGTCTTACCGACACCAGCTTCACCCACTAATACAGGATTGTTTTTACGACGGCGGCAGAGGATCAAAATCAGCCGCTCAACTTCTTCCTTACGGCCAATGACGGGATCCATCTTCCCTTCACGGCACATTTCCGTCAGATCGTGGCCGTAGGCTTTGAGGGCCGGCATTTTATCCGTGGTCGAATTGCCCGGCTTTTCGAATCCTTTTTGTCCTGAAGAACCGCCTCCTGGGCCCTGTCCTTGCGGGGGGGTATTAGGAGGAATCCCTGTGCCGCCAATTGGAGGCAGCTGTAGGTTAAAGGTTTCCAGTTCCTTCAGGACCTCTTTACGCACCTCTTTGAGGTTGACGTTGAGGTTCTCAAGCACCTGAGCAGCAACACCATCCGTCTGTCTTAACAACCCAAGCAGCAAGTGCTCGGTTCCTACGTAATTGTGATTAAGATTGGCGGCTTCTTCATTGGCAAACTCGAAAACTTTTTTGACTTTTCCCGTTAATGCCGGATCGCCATAAACCTGAATTTCCGGTCCGTAGCCAACAAGCTTTTCGACCTCGTTGCGAACGGTTTCGAAGTCGATGTTTAGATTACGCAAAACATTGACGGCAACCCCTTGCCCTAGCTTAAGAAGCCCCAACAGGACGTGTTCTGTCCCTAAGTAGTTGTGGTTTAGTCGTTGCGCTTCTTTTTTTGCGAGCTTAATGACTTGCTTGGCACGATTGGTAAATTTGTCAAACATTTGTTCACTCGAGGTTTTGGCGTTACAGCATCCGTATTCTTATATCTTAACCCTCAACAACTTTTTTTGCAAACCTCAGAGGCAACCCCAGCGGCATGAATACAATCATTCACGGAAACGCCATGAAAAGGGGTGCCGGACAATTGTAAACGGGGAAAGCCTTTTTGACATAACTGCTTGAACGCATGGATGTTGTCAAAATAACCGATCGGGTAATGCGGAATGGCTTGATACGCATGGCGCACGGCAACGACGGCGGGTTCGGCGGTAATCCCCATCTGCCGCCCAAGAGTTTCTTTGATTAAATCGATCGGATCCCCTTTTTCCGGATCGGCTTTCATCATCACAGTCAATCGCGTCTGGTCCGGCGCGTTTTGCTGAGGAAACACGGACGAGTCCCAGACCACCCCCAGAAGGGGCTCCTTTTCTCTGGAAGGAATCAGATATCCAAACCCTTCGTGCTTAAGAACCGTTTGACGGTATCCTAAATTCACTACGGTCACCGAAGCCATCGGCAGCGAAGGCATCAATGGAAGCAGCCTTGACAAAGCCGTTGCAGGCAATGTCGATACCACGCGGTCGGCCTCGAAACATGATCCATCGGAAAATGTCAGCCGACAGCCCTCTGGCTCGGCTGTTAACCCCATTACCGGCATGCCATAGCGAACATCTAGACGGCTCGCCAAGGCCTGTGTCAGGCCTTCCATCCCCTTTTTAAAACTGAACAGCCCATTCTTCTGGATGCTTCGCACCCATAAAGAAGCCTCAGACGGCGCTTTCTTCTTCGCTAGCGCGCCTTTTAATAAAGACCCATGCGTCTGCTCCCATTCATAAAACGTAGGAAAGCAAGAACGTATAGACAGCTCGTGCACATTTCCCGCATAAATCCCCGCCGTCAATGGATCAATCAGACGCTCAACGACTTCACAGCCAAGCCGCCTTTCGATAAACGACGCAATGCTCTCGTCAGGTTCTGTTCCTGGAGGTGCCCTCCAATCGCGCCATAAGGCCTTGATCGCGACAGGGAGCCAGGAAGATGCAAGAAGCGGTAAAATCCCGCCTGGCAACCTATTCAACCGCCCTCCTTCGTACACATAGCGCGTATGCGCAGAAGGGCTGGAACAAATCACCTGGTCTCGAAGACCCAATGCTTCCACTAATTCCAAAGTGGCAGCGCCCGTTCCGGAGGCCCTGCAGCTGCGAGGCCCCTGGTCGAAAAGAAAACCGTCTTGATGAATCGTTTGAATCCATCCACCGGCCCGACTTTCTTTTTCGAAAACAATGACTTCGGCTTGCGATCCATATTTTTGCTGAAGAAACCATGCCGAGGCTAAGCCGGAAATGCCGGCTCCCAACACAGCGATTTTCACGTCGACTCCTTCACAGTATCCACAAGTGTGCGAACCGCATCGACAGACATATCAGGGCAAAGGCCATGCCCCAAATTAAAGATATACCCCGCATCATTCTGCATGGACTTCAGCAGGCGCTTCACTTCCTGCTTAATCACAGCATGGGGAGCATAGAGAATATCAGGGTCTAAATTACCTTGTAAAGCTATTGAAGACGGAATCGTTCGCCGCAAAGTGGCGAGGCTGGCATTCCAATCCACACTGATGCCTGCCGGTTTCAACGCCGCTAAATCCGGAGCAAACGTCGACGACCCCCTGCAAAAGAGGATGCAAGGGACTCCTGAAGGACGCAGCGCATCGACAATCTTCCGCAAATAACGCTGCGAGCAATCCAGAAACTGAGGATAAGCCAAATAGTTTGCCCACGAATCAAAAATTTGCAGCGCATCGACACCTGCTTCAATCTGCATCTTTAAGTAATCAATGGTATGTGCAGTGATCTTCTCCAAAAGGGAATGAAAGCCCGCCGGATCTTCCAGCATCCACTGCTTGGTTCTTCTAAGATCGCGACTCGATCCCCCTTCAATCATATAGCTGGCAACGGTAAAAGGGGCTCCACTAAAGCCGATCAAAGGGACTTTCAGCTGAGGCTTCAACAAGCGAATGCCCTGAGCCACAAACTGCAAAGACTCACATACCCCACCTGAAGGCAGATGCTGCACAGCAGCGGCTGTCCGAATCGGCCGCTCGATAATGGGGCCGACCTTATCTTCAAAACGCAAGCCCACCTGAAGGGCTTCTGGGATCATAAGAATGTCAGAAAATAAGATCGCGGCATCGACATCCAGCGCCTTTATCGGCAGCAACGTCACCTCGGCCACAAGCTCGGGATGATGACACATTTCCAAAAACGAATGCTTCTCACGGATCGCCCGATACTCCGGCATATAACGACCGGCCTGACGCATCAACCAGACAGGCGGACGTCCTTGATTGCGACATCCTAATGCCTTTAAAAAGCGGTCGTTCATGCGTTTTATAGTATCCGGTCAAGGATCGATTCGACGGTGAAACCGAACTCCTTAGCCAAATCCTGGTAAGGAGCCGACGCCCCAAAGCCATGCATGGCAATCGCGATGCCATCCATGCCAATGTATTTGTGCCAGCCTTGCTCGACACCGGCTTCAATGCTGACACGCTGACCTAAATCGCCGCCAAATACCGACTGCTTGTAATCGGTTCCTTGCCACTCAAAGAGCTCCCAGCAAGGCATCGAGACCACACGGACAGATTTCCCCAGCTTCTCCAACTCTGTCGCCACATCGACAGCCAGATGGAGCTCCGATCCGGTCGCCACCAACATGTAGTCGGGTTTCGACTTTTCCTTCTTGATGATATAAGCGCCCCGTCCCATCCCTTCAGCATACGAGACTTTTGTCCCGGGCTCTTCCGGCAAATTTTGACGCGACAGCAAAATGGCCGTTGGTCCCTGGTAACGCAACGCAGCAATCCACGCCATCTTCACTTCGTTTTGATCGCCGGGCCGAATGACTTGTAAGTTCGGAATGGCCCGCAACGCTGCATAATGCTCGATAGGTTGATGCGTCGGGCCGTCTTCGCCCAGGAAAATCGAATCGTGAGTAAACTGATAGATCACCTGCTGCTTCATCAACGAGCACAAGCGAATGGCATTGCGCATGTAATCCGAGAACGTCAGGAATGTTCCGATAAAAGGGGTAATCATTCCCGTTTCCGCCATGCCCGTGGCCATTGTCGCCATGCCGAACTCCCGCACGCCAAACTTAATGTTACGCCCGGCAAAGTGCCCTGGAGTCACAACAGGGAACTTCTTCATCATCGTCAAATCAGAAACAGAAAGGTCCGCCGATCCCCCAATCAACTGGGGAAGGATGTCTGCAAGGAAATTGAGAACGTCTTGCGAAGCCTTTCTTCCTGCTATCGGCGCTTTAATGGCTAACGCATCCAGCTGCTGCTCGAGGTTCGCCGGCAGCGCTTTATGCGCCATCGCTTCGTATTCCTTGAGTTTTTCCGGATTGGCCCTGGCCCACGCATCAAAGGTCTTTTTCCATTCCTCTTGAAGGGTGGCATCTCCGCTCAGCTTTGATTTAAAATAATCTTTTACATTCTGAGGAATATAAAACGCTTCCTCAGGTATTCCAAGCACCTCTTTCGATGCCTTCACTTCCTCGGGACCCAATGGCGAACCATGGACTTTCGACGTCCCGGCTTTATTCGGAGATCCCTTTCCTATCACTGTATGGGCAATAATCAACCGGGGGCGTTCCTGATTTTCCCGTGCTCGCAATAAAACAGCATGCACAGCATCCAAATCGTTCCCATCGACTTCAAATACTTCCCACCCATAAGCCTCGTAACGCATCTTGGTGTTTTCGGAGCAAGATTCCGCCAGAGGCCCATCCAAAGACACTTTATTGGCATCGTAAATGACGATCAAATTGTCGAGTTTCATATGACCGGCTAGCGAGGACACTTCGGAGGTAATCCCCTCCATCACACATCCATCGCCCATCAACGCAAAAACTTTGTTCGAAAAAATTTGATGCTGATCGGTATTAAAACGAGCAGCCAATAGCTTCATACCTAAAGCCTGACCAACTGCATTTCCCAACCCTTGACCCAAAGGTCCCGTCGTCGTCTCCACACCTTCCGTATCCAACGATTCCGGATGCCCAGGCGTCTTCGAATGCAGCTGACGGAAATTCTTAAGATCTTCGAGTGAAAGAGGATAACCGGAAAGATGCAAACAGGAATACAGCCACATCGACCCATGGCCAGCAGAAAGGATAAAACGATCACGGTTCGGCCACAGAGGATCCTTTGGGTTATAACGGAGAACCAATCCCCATAAACACGCCCCAATTTCCGCACACCCCATCGGCAATCCCGGATGCCCAGAATCTGCCTTTTGCACAGCATCCATCGAAAGGCCGCGGATCGTGTTGGCAATTTTCGCCAGGGTTTGCTTAAGTTCAGGATTCAAAGTCGCTTGCGACGATAATTGCATACTTGTTGCGCTCATGTTCATCTCCAATCAATTGGGCCAATCCTAACAATCAACTGGAAATGGGGCAAGTCAAAAGTAAGCAAGGGAGCAAAGAAACGCAAAGAACAGGATAGGAATGATTTAGCGAGAAACAGGATAAGCATGATCGCGGAGCGGCAGGATGGGCAGGATAAGGTGTCTTAAACAAAGCGTGACTTGGCAAATCGCTTTATTTTTCTTCGGAAATAATTTTTTTCCTAAGAAAAATAAAGCGATTTGTCAAGTCACGTTTTGTTTAAGACACCTTATCCTGCCCATCCTGCCGCTCCGCGATCATGCTTATCCTGTTTCTCGCTAAATCATTCCTATCCTGTCCTTTGCGTTTCTTTGCTCCCTTTGCGTTAATAATATTTTAAAGGTCTTAATCAGCACTCACGTCTGGCATACCAACCCGGATATGCATTTTTTTACCATTCAACGCGTTCTCAACTTTTTGTTTAGCCAAGCAAATCTGATAAAGGTCTCTATCAGCTAAAATTGCTTTGATCTTTTTGGGATCAGTGATGCACGCTTCCTTAATTTCTGCTATAAGTTTGTCTTGAATGCCCGGAGTTGCTGTATTAACCCGTATACGAACCGATTCCATGCAACCCCAATCACCCAATTGTCCAGTAAACAGCGATATCGTTAACATTCCAAATCCTGCTGTTGCATACCCAGCTGCAATAATTAAAAAAGCTCCCCCAATGATTGAAGTCATAATCCCAGCTGCTCCCAGCCCAGGATTGACAGCTATGCCTATCGTAGAAAGGGTGATGCCAGCAACAGCGCCTGCGGCAAGCGCGGCCGTTGCCAAAGCCATTACAATTGTACCGCCAATATATAAGGCCGCTTGCAGATAAAAGGACCTATTTGCCCCTTTCATAATCTCTTGTGTAATGTTCTCAACAGACAGGTCCTCTAAAGGTGCAGCCTCATTCTCTAAAGATGTAGCCTTAGCATCTGGGCGCATTACATCAAAGCGCATTACAGCAATAATCTCTCCGAGGCGCCTATCAATCGCCCCTTCTAATTCCGTATTCGCTTCAGTAAGAGCTTTATCATCTACATGACTAAATCTATTTAAACTATCAACGACTGTTTTAGCATGACCATTAATATAAGACATCAATCCTCCATCGTTTTAATAACTAAATTATATCATAATAAATAATTTATATCTTTATTATTAACACAATATTAACAATTGAGCCATAGACCAAAGGTGGCGTCAGCAACGCGGCGTCAAAATATTATTAACGCAAAGGACGCAAAGAATTGTCATTACACCCCTTCTCTTTATCGAGCTCTTGATAAAGAGAAGAGGTGTAATGACAATTCTTTGCGTCCTTTGCGTTTCTTTGCTCTCTTTGCGCTAATATATTATTTTAAAGGTCTTAATCAGCAATCACGTCTAGCATACCAACCCGGATATGCATTTTTTATCATTCAACTCGTTCTCAACTTTTTGTTTAGCCAAGCAAACCTGATAAAGGTCTTTATCGGCTAAAATTGCTTTAATCGTTTTGCGATCACTTATGCCCGCTTCCTTAATTTTTGCAATAAGTTTTTCTTGAAGATCCGGAGTTGCTGTATTCACCCGTATACGAGTCGATTCCATGCAACCCAATTCTCCACTAAACAGCGATATAGTTAACATTCCTAATCCTGCCGTTGCAAATCCAGCCGCATTAACTAAAACAGCTCCCCCAAATATTGAAATGAGAAGTCCAGCTGCTCCCAGCCCCCAATTGACATTCATTCCTATCGTAGAAATAATGATACCAGCAACAGCGCCTAAGGCAAGCGCAACCGTTGCCAAAGCCATCGCAATTGTTCCCCCAATACATAAAGCTGCTTGGAAATAAAAGGACCTATTTGCTCCTCTCATAATCTCTTGTGTAAGGTCCGCAACAGACCGCTCCTCTAAAGGTACAGCCTCAATATCAGGTGCAGCCACTGCACTTGTTTGCATTTTCTCAATAATTTTTCCTAGGCACGTATCAATTGCCTTCCCTAATTCCGCCTTTGCACTACGAAGATCTTTCTCATTTACACGACCAAAGTTATTTAAATCATCAACAACTTTTTGAGTAAGAGCATTAACGTTAAACACAAGACCTCCAATATTTTATATAACTAAATTATATCATAATAAATAATTTAAATTCTGATTATTAACACAATATTAACAATTGAGTCATAGACCGAACGGGACGGTTGCATATCGCACTCGACATTCATTTTTTTGCTGTGCTATAGTCCCGCAGCTTTAATATGGGGGTATAATGACCGTCGGTCTCGATGACATCAGAGAGCTTACGCTACAGGCTTCTCCCTCCACCAGGCAAATTCCCAGCATTCTTTGGAAAGGTTATCGCGTTTTTTGCTATATACACTACCTATGGCGCCTCTATGGAACACAGCGGATTACACTCGATCCCCGGAATATCTTTGCAAATTTAACCCTGCAAATTGCCCATTCGATCTCCTTGCGTTCCTCGAAACTTCGCACCATCATCAAATGCATACTCATCATCATTCGCTTTAAAGAAACCGTCGATAAATACATCGATCTTTGTGATTCGTATACCAAGCTCATGGAAGCCATCCGCGGGGAGTTCCCCATCAAACCGGTATGGGAGCCAAAAACACTACCGGGCAACCGCTGGATTTCTCCTTCAACTTTAGATAGCATCCGAAGCATCGGCTTCATGGTGGACTCCTATATTTTACGCATTTGCACCTGCGCTTTGGCAGTCTTAAAAAACGGATTCGAGCTAAGCATGCATATGACCGATCTGGTTCAGGCATTCTCCATAGATAAAAACGACTACGAAGCCACTCGCGATTCTGCTTATGGCATTGGCAGGCAGATCAACTATTATATGGAGCACCGGGGCGAGCTTGCAAAGCAACTAGCAGATACCTATGGAATATTCTTATGGCTCTTCAGCCGCGGCACAACCGACCAGGAGGCCAAAGCCAATGAAATTGCTACAAAAGATCTCTATTATCGGTTGGTAGACCTTTTTGGGACAGCAGCAAACGTCGGAAATGCCGTTATCGACACGCTAGAAGACCTCTCCAAGCAAACCCTCTTTGCTTTTGCTTCCTTAGCAGGAGCTAGCCGTCTACTGGCCGAATGCGCCCCTTCACTCGTTCCTTCGCTGGACCCTCCCTGGGAAAAATATCTACCTCCTTCTCCTGCAAGAAGATTTTATGATTCCGAACGGGTATACTCCTTAGTAAAGGTCTCTGATTATCGGCCCAAACACTATCGACGCGAACTGCAAAATAGCTCTCAGGGAGTTGTAGAGGATTTTATGAATTGGTGTACCTTTTTGCATAAAAAATATTTACCCCTTGATTGAGGCCACAAAATAAATGCACATTGATCTATTTTCGCCTCTATATTGTATTCAAGAGGTCATTCCAAGCCTAAATGAATTCGAAACAAACACGCCATCCCTACAAGCTAATTTACTAAACCTCTACGACAGCGTCTATGTCACGCGGGACTGCATAGATAGGCTTAACCCTTCTCCCAATAAGCCCTTTAAGATCATTCGATTTGTCGCCACGCTTCTTGAATACTATTCTTCAATTCGCTTGTTTGAAAGCCGTCATGTAATGACACAATTCGTCGTAGAGGCCTCTTCCCCCTCACAACATATGTTCGATACCTTAAGGTTTTGCCTCCGTAAAACCAAACAAAAGATCTTAAAAAAAACCATCGTATTAAGAAATTCACTAGAAAAAGATTTCATTAAACCAGCTTCAGAGGCTGATATCGTCCTCCTTGCACACATTTGGAACGGAGATCTCTCCAACCTAGAAAACGACTACCCTCTCAATCACATCTGGTCTTTATTTGGAAATTTCTTCTCTGAAAAATCTTTAGCGCGTCTATTCAAAACCGATTGCCCAAATGCCCTTATCCAAAAAGAAACAGTCTGTCATGCAGCTAGGTTCCTTGCAGCTTTTTACAACAACGACGATAGAACAATTACGCGCAAAGACCTTGCCTACGTTCATAACATACGCTCAATCAACATCACTGCTGATAAGGTTTTTCCTGCTGACCCCGCGCTGTACTTACTAAAAACTCTAAAGACAAACAAGGATCGCAATTACTATGCGTTGAGCGACCCA
>Ga0206981_10129_pt1 | contig 22962 bp, 18 predicted proteins | sample Alteio_BWMinCont_17_FD_153312 | JGI IMG/M metagenome (GOLD analysis project Ga0206981, IMG submission 153312) | Enriched cells from forest soil in Barre Woods Harvard Forest LTER site, Petersham, Massachusetts, United States -... | ecosystem: Environmental > Terrestrial > Soil > Temperate forest >... | reverse complement strand
GCTGAGGATTGGCTTAGGCGACGCCGGTCAGAACTCAGCAACGATGAGCGAAAGTACATCGAAGCAAGCAAGAAAGGATCAAAAAAGGAGAAAAGAATACGTATTATGACTAGCGTAGGTATTATTGTCCTCGTCTGTGTTGATTGTGTTCATGTTAATATTTCAAATATGGATGGATAAGGTACTAAATCTTTATAGTGCGTTTTTTGATCTTTTTCGTTGATTATATTTCTTAAGTAAGCAAGCATCTATAAAACAGAAAGATTGTACCGACTTATTGGTTTGAAATATCTATTTTTGATCTTCTTTTGGCAAATTCGCATTGTTTCGTGTCTTGAAATTCACCGAAGAAACTAAAAAACACTCGTCGCCCGGATTGGGGCTTGGCGGCTTGCAACGCCGGCCCCGTTCACAGAACACGACAGCCCTGGTCAGAAATGTTCTCAGAACGACAGATCCCTATACCCCAGTGAGAACAAAAAGGGGTATAGGGAAGTCCGAGTTTGAGCACGCATTTGACCTGTAGCTAGACCGCAGATCGGACAAGTTCATGAAATTATTGGCCGCCCCCTTTTTTAAGCAAGCTGGGCAGCGAAAGCGGGCCTTAGAGCCGGGCGTTTTTTCGTGGACGAAAGACCAATCATGGCCCGTCGGGTCAGTGAAATTAATAGGGTCGCCGTTCCCGGCAGCTGATCCTTCGCCGTCCAGCGTCCTGTTTCCGCCGCCTAGTCCCTCGCGCCGAAAATGCACTAACTTGGTGTCGGAATCATAGAGCCATCCGTGAAGCCAAATGGCTGCGATCCCCGATTGGTGTCCAATGACACTTCAGCGACCCCGTCGTAGCTGCGCTCTCATATACGCCGGCCCTTTCGCGAGGCACCTCATCCCTATGCTACGACCATCAGGCCTACAACCCGCCGTGGGTCGGAGCCGTTGTTAATGTCAGGGGAGTTTCATTGTTTGAGGCCGCTTGGTGCTTCTACTTAGAAATAACCTGGATAGGGCCATCCGAGATAGGGTCTTGATGGTGGGCTGGGAGACCGGTGCGACTATTGCAGCCACGTTATTCGACGTTATCACCCAGGCCGCCACCCATTAGATGCATGGAAAACAACTCTTGTACTTTGGCGCACTAAAGTCAGGGTGATCACTTATGGAGCGCCGGCACTAGGGAACTTCCTTATAAGAGCAAGCCTTTTTTCCGAGGTGGAGGTGGAGGTGGGAGTGCTGGCCGACGTTGGACTTGTAGCCGGGGGCTTTCTCGCCACGGGTGGCGCATTGCCGGTTGTCGCTATCGCGCTGAGGCATGACCGCTTCCAGGTAGGTAATTCAACAGACTAAACTCAGAAATAATGTCATATCCTGTTGGATCTGTGTAATTCACTGCATCTGAACCTGCGTAGGCGTATAAATTGAATCCCTCCTTGGTATTAGGCGCGCCCCCGGTTATGCCCCCTCCGGGCGAGCAAAGCATCTACGATCTTTTGTAGCCCATCGCCTTGAGTTCTGGGGCGAAGTGCAACCCCCGGCGTCACTGAAGGGGCTCGATATTTCTCCTCGCCGAGCCGTCTTTGTCCCCTGGGAACAGAGGAGAAGGCCGGCGTTCGGACTGCCCAACTGGTCGCTGATAATACGAGGTAGTCCCGTTCTTGACCATATAGTCGGGGACATTACGCCGACTGCCGTAAACGAAGCGACTTACCACGTTGTTGTTGCCATTGAGCTCAGCGATCGGCCTGAGCAAGCCCTGATACAGGAAGCCCTGGATCAGAGTACCGGCGCCTCTTCTTGCCAATGCGCCGGTTGCGCCCATCGACCACATACTCGATCAAAGTGCCGTCAGGCATCTTAACCGTTATGAGGTTCTCAAGCTCGTCGTAATTATACGTTGTCGTTCCTGTAGTGTCCGTTTTGGTCAAGAGTTCGCCATTTGGGGTGTAAGTGTAGCTCGTGGCGCCGTACTGGGTGAGGCGGTCCTGTGTGTCATAAGTACCGATCGTATCCATGCCAGCGCGAGTGACTTGATAGCGATTGCCATTACTATCATATGTATAGGTTGCAGGCGACGTGCCGTCCCGGAAAACCTCGTGCAGGCGGCTCGCTGACAAGGCGGGCGAACCTGCGCCGGCGACAGCGCGACAACAGGAGCAGGAAACGAAGCTCGAAAAAGAGAAAGAGCCGCGCGCCTCGACCACGGATGCCGAGGCGCGGGTGATGAAGATGGCCGATGGCGGCTTTCGACCGGCCTACAATGTGCAATTCGCCTCCGATACGCAGAGCGGCGCGGTCGCCGGCGCCGTCGACAACAGCGGCTCCGATATGGGCAAAATGGCGCCGATGAACGCGGCTCTGGCGAAGGACTACGGCGAACGTCCGCGCCAGCATTTGGCCGATGGCGGCTACGTCAAATTCGACGACATCGAGGAATTGGAAAAAGCCGGGGTTGACGTCTACGCGCCCGTGCCGGCGCCGCGCGACAAGAGCCGTGATCGTTACGCCCCGCAACAAGACGACCCACCGGCCATCGCCGCCTGGCGCAAGCGCATGAATGAGGACGCGGCCAAGGATATTTACAAGGAGCGGGCGGCGACCGCCGAATGCACGAACGCTCAGGCGCGCAATCGCGGCCCGCGGCAGTTTCTTGTGCGCGGCGTGGACAAGGTCAAATCAATCGCGCTTATGCATGGCTTGACGCACAACATGGTATGCAGATGGGGCTCACCTGCCCCCTTCTGCCGTACAGTTTAGTTGCGACGGGCTAGGCCGAGCCGCGAGATACGAGGTACTACAGACTTGGTGTTCCGTTACGTCGCTGCTTGCGCCGATCGAATGGTTTTGGGGCACGCGGGAATGCTAACGGATCTATCGTCAACGCTTCTCAATGCGTGAGCAGGCCAAACGCGCCATCAGCAAATATGTCGGCATGTTCTATAGCCGTCTACGGAAACGGGTCGGCCCCAGACTACCTGTCGCCCGCCGATCCTGGCAACTAAGCGTCGGGCTGTCCGGTCAAGACGGTCGATCACAGATTGAGCGCGAAAATAACCAGGAGCGGCAACGCGCAGAGGCGAAAGAACCGGACGAAGTCGGACTAAGTTCACGGGAGCCCTTGGTAGGGACGATGATTGTCTATCGATCCTCCGCGGCACGAGTTGCCCGGATTATTCGGGTCGGGAAACCCCTCATGATAGTGGGGGAACTCCCCGTACTGGTTCCCGGTGCGGTTGCCCCATGGAGCAAATCTTCCTGGTCTTCCTTTGAAATCCTTACCGAGAAACCATGCGTTTTTATCTACGAACTCCAGCCCTTGCCCCCCAGCCATAACCTGCCAAAACCCCACCCACAAGCCCGCCGGCTACACTCGAAGCCAAGTCGATTCGGGCCTCATCGGTAAGCGCTGCTCCCGATATAATGTCCTTTGCAGTCGCGACCTCATAGATGCCCACGGCTGTCGATACAAGTCCAGCGACGACAAACGCGCCGCCCGCGAAGACAAGAACTGGAACTCCGGCCGTAACGCCGGCGGCAATCACTCCACTGATGTATACCGATGTGACACCAGCCGCCGCGAAGCTCACGGCAAAGTTTGCGAGATTCGACTCAAAAGAAAGGCCAAGCGGATCTACCGCGTTGATGGGATCGCCGGCGACATAAGCGTATAAATTCACTCCGGCTGGAAAGCCAACGGGGTCCTTCGTCGTCCACCGACCAACACTCGAGTCATAGTCCCTCTCACCAAACCTCACGAGTCCAGTATCCCCGTCGTACAGGCCACCCGCGAAGCCGAACGGTTGGAATGCGGGATTGGTATCCTGCAGCACCTGGCCAAACTCGTCGTAGTCAATCCGCTGCGCGACGGCACCAGTTGCGACATCAACTACGAGCCGAACACTGCCCAGCTGATCTACAACTATGCGGTAAATCCTGCTGTTCTTGATCATGTAGTCTGGGACATTAAACCGACTACCATAAACAAACCGGCTCACTACGTTGCTGTTGCCATCGACCTCGGCGATCGGCCTGAGCAAATCCTGATACAAGAAACCCTGTATCAGATTTCCTCCGCGCTTCTTCCCAGCTCGCCGATTGCGGCCATCGACGACATACTCGATCAAAGTGCCATCAGGCTTCCTAACCGTCACGAGATTTCCAAGCTCGTCATAGTTAAACGTCGTCGTTCCCGCACTGTCGGCTTTAGTCAGCAGTTCACCATTTGGGGTATAAGTGTACATCGCGGCACCGTATTGGGTGAGGCGATCCTGGTCATCATACACACCGATCGTATCGATGCCGTTGCGCGTGACTTTTTGACGATTGCCGTTACTGTCGGGCGTGTAAACGGCTGTTGTCGTGCCGTTCTGAACAACCTCGTGCAATTGGTCGTTTATGTCGTAGTGGTATTCAAAGGTCGTCGGGGTTCCACCTAGTATTGTCTCCGTTCGGTGCGAAACCCTGCCCATCTGGTCGTAAGTGTAATTCTCGCTCAGCAAATTAGAGTTAGTGCAGCCGGGACCTGTGCAGGCCACATTGGTTGCAGCGATTTCGCCAAAATCGTTTGGCGTGATCGCTTCGATAATATTGCCAAGTGTCACTCCGGTGATGAACGGGTTTTTAGGCAAATTGCGGGAGATTACGAGATCGCCAGCGCGCTTGAATAAGCCGTCATTGTCGTACATAAAGGATACGGGCGAGGAGCCATTGATACTGAGGCTTGCCGTGCGAAAGTTGGTGTCGAGTGTGCGGGCCACGCTTCCTGTCACCGTGCCGGACCAGGCGACGCTTTGGAGGAGGGGCCCCTGGTAGCCGTAAGTCAATAGTTCATTATTAGGCGTGGCAATGTTCAGCAGGTGTCCAGTGGCTGAGTTCGTGGTGTCGTATCCAAATACGTAGCTGCCACGGCCAATTGTCATGGTGTGCAGCCGCCCGGTGATCGGCTCGTACGTGAACGAGACCGTCTTTTTGTCGGGACGAGTGACCTGCTTGAGCCGTCGATCCGGATAGTAATCGTATTGTGTCGGGCCCGTGCCAGGTACAACGGGCGGGGTGTACACCGAGATCAAGTTGTCTGGAGTGTATGTGAAGCCATGGGCCGGCCGCCCCGGGGGAGTCACGGAGGTCACATTGCCGTTGGCGTCGCGGCCATAGGTAATGAGACTGCCGTCGGGCAATGTACGCTGGGCGAGGCGCCCGGCGGAATCGAATGTGAACCCCCAGGGATTTTTCAAGGGGTCCGTAATGGTGCTCAGGAAGCCGTCATTCCCATAGCTGAAAACTGTGGTGCGAGCGGGCTCGCTTGACATGGGAACCGAAGTGGCGGCGGAAATCGAGTGCAGTTGGCCGTTCGGTTGGCGTACAACTGTAAATGACGACGCCAACCCGGACACTTGCACCTGCGCCACACGGCCTTGAGAGTCGAGAACGGTCGTGCTTGTTCGACCTTCCGCAGATGTGTTCGTGATCGTTCTGCTAGGTCCGTCAAACGAGCGAACAAGCGGGGGCTGGGAATTCAACGTCACCTTGTCCGTCAGGCTGTTGTTCGACGGATTGACGGGATCCCAGTTCGCTTGCCGCTGCGTGGTGATGACCCCAGTCACTCCCCTAGTGAGGGTGAGCGACTGCGGTACCGGGGCTTGCATGGAGAAGCGTGGGTCGGGACCCTGGACCAGATCGACAATTGTCCCGTCCGATACTGTGGTCTTCCGGCTCCCGTCGGTGCCGATGAGAAGTTCCGTCTGTGTGGTGTCAGGAAGGGTGGTGAGCCTCCGCTCCTTCCCGGTCGGCTGGCTCTCGCTCAGATAGGTGGCCTGTCGGCCTAACGGATCGTTGACCGACACGGTGAACGATCCTACGCCATTGTCGGTCCTGCCCAGCATCGTTGATGCTTGGGCATTGTCGGTGTCCGTCTTTAGCCGACCCGACGCCGGGTCATATACCATTGACGAGCTGTATTTTTGGGATGCGGCATTGCCATTCGGGTCGGTAAACGTTTGGAGCAGGCCTTCGGGACTGTAGATCATGCTGAACGTGTTGCCGCCCGGATCAGTCACTTGGTTCAGGTATCCGTTGGCATCCACCCCGAGAGTTGTCGTCTGACCGAAGGGGCCGACGATTGATAACGGCTTACCACTCGTCGGGTCGTAGTTGATCATCGTCTGATTATGGTCAACGTCGGTCACTGTTTTCAGCCGCCCGCTGCCATCCGGATCGTACGTGAATGCGTACAAGGTCGCACCAGTGAGCGCATCCAGCGTCAGTTCATGGCGACCTGTCCCGTCGAACTTGTAGACCTCCCGCCCGTTCTCAGATGCAATGAGGAACTCGGAAAGCTGCAACCCCGGTAGAGAGGTTACCTTGCGGATGCGCTCGGCCAACCCGTCCGCGATATATAAGCTACCGTCCGGCCCAACCGCTAATCCGATTGGATCGAACAATGATCCAGAAGTGGCAGGACCACCATCACCCAAGGGTCCAGCTCCCCCACCGGCGACGGTGGTAATGACGCCCTCTGGGCCTACACGCCGCACGAGATCTAAGGTTCCGCCAGCGGTCGATATATCCCCGATGTACAGACTCCCGTCGGCACCGATTGCAAGAGCAGTTGGGTAACCCGTGTTCGCCAAAATCGCTGGACCTCCGTCACCGGAGGGGAAACCGAACCCTCCCTCGGTGGCTGCGCCGGCGAACCTGCTGATGACTCCGTCCGGCCCGACTCGACGAACCTGGAAACTATCCGAATCCGCAATATACACGCTGCCATCTGGAGCAGCGGCCAACCCCGAGTCTGGGCGCACATCTAAGGTCGCCTGGGTAGCCGGAATACCGCCCGAGAACGGCGCCGGTCCGCGCATGCCCGTGCCGGCGAAGGCATAAATCACCCCGTTTGACCCAATGCGCCTAACGCGATCGGCTCCGGAGTCCAAGACGAAGAGGCTCCCGTCCGGACCAAACGCAAGGCTACCGGGCGAGTTCAGGTGAGCGCTTAGCGCCGGACCATCGTCGCCGGCGTCTCCGGATACACCAGGACTGCCCGCGAACACCGAGATATTTTGGTCCGTTGTCACACGCAGAATGACATTATTGCCGGAGTCTGCAATATACAAACTGCCGTCGGGGCCTAATGCGAGGCCGGAGGGATTAGAAAGCTTGGCCTGATTGGCCGGGCCCCTGAAGCCGCTATGCCCCGGCTGGCCAAGCGTCCCGGCAATAGTTGCAATTATGCCATCTACCCCTACGCGACGAATCGCGAAATTGCCTGCATCAGCTATGTAAATCGCGCCGTCCGGACTCGCGGCGAGGCCCGAGTAGTTTCCGAACCAAAGCTCGGCGGCCGTAGCCGGCCCGTTGTCGCCACTAAAGCCGTGCTGGCCGGTTCCGGCAAAGGTGCTGATTGTCGCGGACAGCACTTTGCTAGCGATGCTTCGCCGTGAACCGTCACCCAGATATAACGCCTTTCCGCTGGCGTCATAGTTGTGATGCACACTTAGACTCCACCCGCCGAGCCCTGTCGGCCGCTCGTCCCAGGTCCCAAGGGACGTCTCGAAATTCGTAAAGAGGTTCACAGTGACGTCCACCGGGCTCGGCTCAACGACGCCCCCGCCGCCGGCGCCGCTCCCGAACCCGCTACCACCACCACCAGTCGCGCCGTAGTGACCGGGATAGGTATAGCCAATACGGACAACAACCGGCTGTACCCCCTGCACTTTCCGGTGATAGCCGTCGTTTCCATCCCACACGAAATGACCGGTCAAGTTCGTGAGATCGGGCGGCGTCGCGCAAGACGGACTACCGATAATGTTAGGATTTTGAAAGCATTGCTGATAATGTTGACCTGCTACGAAGACGTCGAGAAGGATCATTCCGAGGCTCGCCGGGACGCTCGCGCCGCTCAGCGGTACGGTCAGCTTGTACGCGTCTTTTCGGCCCGGCGCCTTGTTGCTTCGATAGTTCAAGGCAAACAACGTTCCTGCGATCGGTATGCTCTCGCCGACTGTCTGATTCTCGACCTCGATGACCGACCCCCCTGAGCATGTGGTCGGGTCGTCCAGACCGTCGGGTCCCTTTGGGCCGGGCCCGGAGTATGCGACCGCGTCAAGGGGAGGAAGCAAACCAAAGTTTAGATCTTCAGGGGAGAAGTGATCCAGCGCCACGCGCCAAAGAGTTTGGCCCTGACTATACAAGCCCACCAGTACTTGTCGCTCGGCATCGGCAATACCCAGTGCCGCAAGAGCGCTGGGAGAGGCTGGGTTCCCGGATGGGTCGATCGCGAGATCGGCCAAGCCGTTTGCCGTCACCCCCACGATCTTCACAACCAGACCATCATTCCCGGCAGACCATACACCAGCCCCCTTGTCGTAGCTTCCACGAGGCACGGCGGTCCCGACAGGAATGTTGTGAAAGTTGTCGACGTACAACGGAATAGTATGCCTCGAGAACTGCACGCTGGTCGCGCCCGCCGAGATCGCTTCATCCGCGCTTAACTCGACGGCATAGGTATACCCACTCGCTGGCGGCAGTCCGGCGGGCATGGATTGTGGACCAGTGGGTCCGACGGTGAACTCGGTTGCGTGCACATGCAGCGTGGTAAGGGGGATCGAGGGCTGACCTGGTATCGTCATCGTAGCCGTCGTGCCCCGCGGGAAAAGCAGCGTCGCCTGACGCCGACCCTTACTATCGGTAATGACGCTGCCTCGGGCCACCTGAATGGGCGCAGTAGAGGTTAGATCGATCAGTGTGACGCCACTGTCCGGTACAAGGAGGATTACATCGGGTGCGACCACGTAGCGCTGCCACGGAACAATGAGCTGGCGTTGCACCGTCAGCAGGTCTGGCCGTGCATAATTGAGAGTGAACTGCCCCCCGCCATTCACCGCCATGTCGAACATTCCATCGGCCCGGCTGACCGTCTGCCCGAACTCCGGATGGTTTAGTATCGAGACGATAACTCCTGGTTGGGGATTACTGCCTTTGTCCAACACTCTGCCGCGTATGACGGCTCCCTGGGTGGGCGATATTATGTTAGGCGCTACGCTTGTTTGAATTATCGGATTGGCCCCCGCGTAAAGAAAGGAAGTCGTGTTTCCTACGATAGTGGAAACAGACTGATTGATTGGAGGAGCGATGGTCTCTGGATCCGGTGGAAGCGATACTACGAGATTGACGGCCGTCCCTGCAGATACCGAAGCACCGGCGGTAGGAGCTTGGCTGGTGACTTGGCCACCAGGAATTGTGCCACTTGTCTGATAAGTTACAGTCCCGACCTTGAGACTTGCTGCCCTAAGGGACTTTGCCGCCTCGGGTTGCCCCAGACCGACAACGTTGGGCACGGTAAGAGGTGTCACCGATATCGAGTATGACTGCGTAGCGTTCCCTCCTCGGCCATTGTTCACTGCGATCTTGACCGGGAACATGCCCGTGCTCATCGGAACCCAGTTCACCAGACCCGTGGCGCTCATGGTCATGCCCATCAGAGCTCCACTAAGCGAGTAAGTCAGTGGATTGCTCTGCGGATCGCTAGCTGCGACTTGATAGCTATACGGGACGGTCACTTGCGCTGTCGTGCCTGGAGTCGACGTAATCTGAGGATTTCGGATGGGGCCGGCCCAAACCTGCGCGGCGAAATCGAAAGGCCGGTTGCTTACATCGTGGAATTTGATAACGAGACTAATTGTCCGCGGGGGTCTGGGAAGCCCGGATGGCTTGACGATAACGTATGGCATTTCCGGTGCCATCATCCCGTCGGCGTTTGCAACTTGAACCCCGGGAAGGGAAATCGCTGTAATCACGACAAAGACGGGTGACTGGATCGGTGGGAAGGGGACTCCTGTGACGGTGAGTGTCGCTTTTGAATCGTAAGTGTTTGTAGCGGTGTTGAAAATCGGCTTTGTGTGTGTCAGATGCACAAGAAGATCACTGACGGGTGCAGGTGTGTCCCCCGCGGCCTCGGTGATCGAGGTCGCCATAAGCATAATCGTGAGCGTCAGAAAAATGGCTAGAGCCAAGGTAGAGAGGGTGCTTGCGTTAATTGCCGTATTGCTCTTCCGCATGGCTCATCCCCTTACTCCGGACGAATGCTTGAAGTGGAGCCGTTGTCACCTTTCCTTAGGGAGGTAAAGGCAGAAAATTTTCGACCAGATACCCACTAAAAGCAAAACTTTGCTGGGCGACCGCAACCGCAGTGAAGTGCACTCCGGCAGAGAGTATTTGATTTTCCTGGAGATAGAACCGAGTCAAATAAGCTCCACGATACAGGTTGGTATTATCAATCACACCGCTAAGAACCGGAGAATATGTAAACGTATTGAAGTCGGGACCGTTAGGGGCACCGAAGAACAAACGGCCGTCGCCTAGCGAAGCTCTCCCGAAGACTAAATCGTCAGGAAACCCCGGAATTGGCCCCTGAATTGAGTATGAAACCGTTTCAACTACAAGCGCCTGCGTTGCCGGAACAATTAGGAGATCACATTTTGCCGAAGACCCATGTTCCGGCGGTGGCTCTTTGATGGGAGCAGCAATACAAAAGCCGTGCACGGGATGAACGTGGTGGTTTAAGTCTCCCACAACCGCGCCCTCTGACCCTAGTGAGCCTGCGGGCGTTGCCCCTAGAAGCGCGACTGCGCAAATGGTGACTACAACGACTATTCCCTGAAGCTTTTGTCCCATAGTCAATTTCCAGGTGTCGAAATTCCCCAACTTACCTGTTAAACGTGACTAATTGAGATTTTCTCGCATAAAATGTTACCTTCACGATACCGACAAGCACATCTTGTGTCAACGGAAGCATTCAAATAATCGAAACCAGAGATACGCCAGCGGCTTTTTTAGCGAATTACCGCTTTGCCGCCCGACTCGGCCATTCAAGTGGTCAAGCGGCAAAGACCGCAAAGTTTCAGTACCGGCCATCCGATCGCGTCACCGTTGCGAACCCAGCGATATACCTTGCCATCTCCGGATTGAGCCGCACGACGCCATCACTTCGGATGGTGAAATCCGCAGGATCAAAGACCGTGGCTCTCACGAAATCCAAGACAGCTCGATCAACCTTTGGCCGCTCCCGCTCCATGAGGTCGAATACGAATTTCGACGATCCGTCTCGGCCCTCATGCATGATGCCGATGGTTGGGTCATAGCCATCTGCAATCGCCTTGATGCGAAGCTCGCTCTCAAGGACTGTGTATGCGTAATTCAAAATCGCGTTGACGGGGTGCGCCGCATTGCGATTGCCGGCCAAATGGAACGGCGAAGAGCGCTGCTCGATCGAATGCCAATTGTCAGGGATTGGTCTGCGGCTCGTTCCGCGCCATTTAATCGGCATGCCTTGCCAAGACCGAAAATAAGCGGCGGCGCAGTTAGCCCGCTTAATGCAGCGCTTTGACGAGTTCGCGCACGGCTGCGCTGGGTTCGGGTGATTTTTTGAATTTCGCCTGCGTTTGGCCGCGGCTCGTCGGCTCCAGCTTGGAGCCGGAGTCTGGGGGATGAGGGTTTGCGGGTTGAAGGGACGTCGGTGAATGTTTGGGGCCTCCTGCCCCGTCTGTCATGTGACGAGGCGCGGTATGCGTCCCAGAGCGAAGCGCAGGATATCCTGAGCGGGGCATGAGGTCGGCAAGTGCACCCGGATCATGGTCTTCATCTCGACGACGCGGGCGGCGATCTTGATGAGGCGGAGGCGCAACGTGTCGAACTGGGCGACGCGCCACATCGAACGCTTTGGCATCGACACGCGAAGGCCCCACATCAGCCAGTACGCGCCCGCATGCAGGAACAGCCGAAACTGGTTGGCTGTCGCCTTGGAGCAGGACGTGCGATCCGCCGCCAGATGGGTCTTCCAGGACTTGATATGGTTTTCGGCCTGGCCGCGCCGGCAATAGACATCCTCGTAGAGCCGGCGAGCGTTGCGTTTGCTCAGATTGGTGACGACGAAGCGGGTGTCCGGTCCTTCCGCGCCCGCTTCGACGCGGGCGATGATCCGCTCGACCCGGCTCCAGCTTTGCGCGCCATCGAAAAATTCCTTGAAACGACGAAGCTTGCCGTCCCGCGGCGCCGCCTCGAATCTCGCCGTCGTGCTGGCTTCGAGACCTTCGACATGGCGGCGCAATGTCGTGGTCGGCGCGATGCCGAGGATGTAGTCGAGGCCGCTCGCGCGACACCAATCGAGAACCTCGGGGCCGCAATAATGGCTATCGGCCCGCAGCAGGATCTCGGTGTCAGGCCAGTGAGCGCGGATCGCGCGCAACAGACGCCTCAGGAAGGGCTTGATCTCCTTGCCGCTCGGCCGCTTGGCGGGACGAAGCACGGCGGTGATGAAGCGGCCCTCGCCGTCGAACACGACGATCGGCTGAAATCCGTATTCGTCGTAGTGGGCGTTGAACAGCCGCAACTGCTGACCCCCGTGGGCCGCATCGAACGTGTCGTCGATGTCCAGCGTGATCCGTTTGGGAACCGTTGCGAAGGACTCGCAATACAGATCGACCATCGCCCTGCCCATCCGCAGCAGGGCGCGAACGTCCGGTAGATTCTCCAACCGCGATATTGTCGACTGCGAGCACAACTCCCGATCGATGGGCGAAAGATCGAGGGCCATCTTGAACATCGGATCGCGGCGCAGCGAATTGGCGTCGTTGCCGTCCTCGTAGCCGGCGCTGATCATCAGCAGTCGAAAACGGATGACGTCCGCCAAGCTGTGCGTGATCTGATCGGCCGCGCGAGGATCGATCATGCAGTCGGCGAGCCGATCGGCGACCCGAAGCCGCTGTTCGACTTCGCGCAACGCCAGAACCCCGCCATCCGACGACAGCAGGCCGCCGTCGAATTTGACCACGACCGGCTTGCCGGAAGCGGATGACAGACCGGGCAGCGGCAGCATAGAATTGTTCATGGCGGATGCGGCTCGATTGAATTCGCGTGAATCGGCTTCGACAACCAGACTCTACGCAAAATCAACCGTTTAAGCCACATTCGCCAACCCGCCGCGCATAATGCGGGTTAGCTTCCAAGGCCCGTAATTCGATAATTGTCTCCGGCGATTTTTCGTCGAGTTTCGTTAGAGCCGCATATGCAACGGAAATTGCCCGCTCCCATTTCTCGGAACGGCGAATTGATTTTTCGAGCGTGACAATGCTCGCCTCGATTTTCTTCGAAGTTATCGAGCGAGAATATTCGATCCGAAGCGCGGCATTTCCGCGGGTTTCCAACTGCCATTGGACCCGGAATGGATTGGCGGAATATCCGGACGCGCCGGCAACGCAGACAACTTCGCCCTTCCAATCAATTCGGATCAGACTGATTTTCTGGTCGCTGAGCCAAGACAAGACGTCGAAGGAAATGCTGCCGTCGCAGTCCAACAGGATTATTCGTTCAGGCAGGTCGACGTCGCCGCGGAAAAACAAATGTGTTTCCCGCTGTTGCGGATAATGGGTCAGGCCATTTTTTATTTCGAGCGCACCGCCATGTATGCGGAGAGAAACGCCATGTCCCGCAAGGATTAAAGCGGATTGTGGTTTTGCTCGCTTGGTGCGCCGAGCAGAAGCTCGCTCAACCCGACTTTGCCACATCTCGCATCGGGTTGCCCAGGCGCTTTGCGGGTTGATCGCAGGCGCGGTGACCGTCGGCTTTCGTTTTGTAATTGATTTCACGCGCCGCCCAGTTGCGCAGATTTTTTTCCCAATGCCGACCGTAGTCCAGACGAGGTTATGGCGCTAGAATTTTCCGAGCCAAATACGCCCAATTTTTCGTGATCCAGCTCCTCATTTTTGCTGAGGCACAGGGCGATCGACCCCGTCCCAAAATTCCAGCCAAAGACTTTCCATATGCTCCAGGGGATGGGGACGGCTTTCAGTCCAGAATTGCTGAGCGCCCTCGTGACCCGTCCACGCCCCGCGTTTACGCGCAGCGTCAAACTTGTCGGCACAGCGGCAAGGAGTTCGAATATTCGAACAAAGGCTGCTTGGCCCTCGGTTTGCAGCCCAACGACGATCAATGACTGAACCAACGGCCCGAACGCGCCTTGCAAACGCCGTGCGGTCGTTAGCCCTAATTCAGCAGGCAATTCTTCCGGCCAAAACTGGCCGATCACCCGACAGATGGTTTTCCATATGGATTGCGCCGTCTCCAATTGAGGTTTAGTCGCTGTTTGAACTGCTTTTTTAATTTCAAATATATTCATGAATTTCCTCTTTGATAAAACAAACTCAGGGTCAATTTCAGGAAATTGGTAATCGGTGTTTTTCGCAAAAGGTGGTTTGTATTTTGTCATATGATAATTGATATTTTCGAGCTCCTCTTCGAAATCATCCGACACGGAACTAGCCGAGGAAAAATGAGAAACCTAGTTGGGCCAGATCATGAGCGAATTCGCTCATGGCGTCGCCCTCAGCCTTCTTCTGCCGTGCGAATTTAGTTGCGATGTTGTGAAGAGTATCCTCCAATTGTTCAAAATATAATAACTGAGCTGTGTTTTCGACTAGCGCATTCATGTCTTGTTTTGCCAACTGACGCAACACCAGCTCAATCGATTTGAGCCAAGCATCCTTCATCCGCTCTGGGGAAACTTCGAAGCCACAAAACCACAGGGCCAAGATAGTTCGATCTGTTTCCCAGCTTGGGAGGTCGGCCACCAATGCCACCCGATCGAGAATATTGTTGTCAGTCCAAAAGTATCCCTTCCCTTTTCCGTGGCCTTGCCCCCTGTCGGTCAGCTTTGGGAGAAGTCCTCGGCTTCGCCAATCCGTGAGCGTGCGAGCTTCGACATGCCACCCCGTCTTGGCGAGCTCCTCAATGACCTGTTTCGGCGTCAGCGTCATGCCGGGAACTTACAGCTTACATTTCGGCACATAAATCGCGCTCTTGCCCCTCTGTATTTGAACTCCCGCGCAATTTCGCGCGCGGAGATAAACGAATGGCCAAGCGCCAAAGAGACTATCGGAAGGAATACGCAAGACGCGTCGCAGTCGCGGCCCAAAAAGGATTGAGCCGTTCGGTTGCGCGAGGCCATCCAAGAGCCGGCGAGCGGACAAAGCCCGCCACCGGGAGCGCGGTCGACCCCAACAGTCGCGAGGAGCGGGCGCTCAAGATGATCCGGCATGGCGCGTCGCTGCGGGACGCCGCGGGTCATTTCCGGATGAGCCAGGAGCGGATGCGAGCATATCTCAAGGAGACGACCGCCGCGACCCGCGAGAATGGGCGATGGAAGATCGTTGATCGCCGTTTACGGCAGTTCCCGTTCTACTCGAACGGATCAGTCGTAATCCCTTGGATGACCAATGAACAGACGTCGGAAGCCGCTCGCTACATGCAAGCCGTGAAGCTCTTCTTGCACTCGGGCGATGCCAGCTTCCTCAAGCCGTTCGTCGGTAAGGGTGCTCGCGACGTGAACGGCAGGTCCTACGCCTTCGAACTCGACGAAAACACGCTTTACGAACTCGATCATCGCGATGAGGCGGTGATCCCCGAACAATATCGGATTAGCGAAAGGATTGCGTCATGACGCCTGTGGAAAGAGAGCTTCATCGCGCCGCGGTGAAGAACAAGAAGGAACGTCTGTCCGGCATTCATAACGAGGTCTGTGTCGGCTGCGGTTGCGACCTCGCTCAAGGCAAGGAGGACGATCACCTGACCGGGCGTAAGCACGGCGACCTCGTCTGGCCGCTGTGCCTCCCCTGTCATCGCAAGCGAAGCGAATACCAACGTGAGGAGCCGCCGCCGACTGACAATCCCCGTAATGTGTTCGAGGTCATAGGCCGATGGCTCTTGTCGGTGGCGGAATATTTTGAATTGATGTGCGACACGTTCAGGCGCTTCGGTGAGTTCCTGATCGAGCTTGCTAGACGGGGCTATGGGGCGGAGCTCACACTCCCTTGAGGACACCAAGGACGCCGTTCCGGAAGCGGAGCGGCGTTCAATTCTTCTGAGGGCCTACGCCGAAGTTCCCTACGAAAAGCAGAGATCAAAAGCACCAATCACACCGGAATGGCTGCTCGTCTTCGACACCGAGACGACGCCAAACGAGGCCCAACGTCTGCGTTTTGGCGTCTATCAGCTCCTGCAAAAGGGTCGTCTGAGACAGCATGGTCTCTTTTATGATGGCGTTAAACCCGCTGAACTTGAGACGCTAAAGGCCGAAGCGCCGAAGCACGGATGCGTCGAACCGCTGAGCGTCTTTGATTTTATCCACAAGATATTCTTGCCGACCGCCTTCAAGGCAGGGGGCCTTGTCGTTGGCTTCAACCTGCCATTCGATCTCTCTCGCCTCGCTATCCGTCACGAAGCCGCTCGGGTCTCGCGAGCGCCCCGCACGCCAGAAGAGATTGCTACGGGAGCGCCTCTGAAGGACGCGGATCGGTCAATGGTCGGCGGCTTCACTTTCCGGCTTTCCCCGTTTGACGAAAATCCATTCCTCCGCATCAAACACCTCAACAGCCGGTCAGCCTTCTTCCGGTTTGCCAAGCCTGCCCAACAGGAGACAGCGCGCAGTCAGCGTCGTCGGGGCGAGCGAGTTCAGTTTCAACGCGGCAACTTCCTTGACGTTAAGACGCTCGCCGCAGCCCTGACCAGCAAGTCCCATCGCTTGGAGACCTTGGCCGATTATCTGGGGGTCAAGCACAAGGGTAAGTTCACCGACTTCGCTCGGCCAATCGACCCCGAGTTCATCGACTATGCGGTGAACGACACGGAAACGACCCGTCAGTGCTTCGACGAGTTGGTGCGTCGCTATCAGAAGCATCGGCTCGGCATGACGGCTCCCCAAGGCATCTATTCAGAAGCCGGCCTCGGTAAGGCGTATTTGAAGCAGATGAGCGTCCGACCATGGCGAGAAGTCCAGAGCAACTTCGACCCGGCGACACTCGGCGCGATCATGAGTTCATACTTCGGCGGTCGAGCTGAGGTTCATATCCGTCGCACCATTGTCCCTACGCTCTATTGCGACTTCGCCTCCATGTACCCGACCGTATGTACGCTGATGGGCTTGTGGTGGTTTGTTATCGCGCAGGGGGTGATCGAAGAGGATGCGACGGACGAGACGCAGGCGTTTCTAGATGACGTGCAACTCAACGAACTTCAAGATCCTGCGACTTGGAAACGGCTCACGACGCTAGTCCAGGTGCTGCCCGAAGCCGACATCTTCCCCGTCCGCACCCGCTACGCGACACGCCTTAAAGAGCAAACCAAATCAGCCGACATGCCGACGATCGGCGTGAACTACCTCTCTGCCGATCGGCCGCTCTGGTTCACCCTTGCCGACTGCGTCGCATCGAAGCTTCTTGCAGGCAAAGCGCCAAAGGTGGTTCGGGCGATCCGTTTCGCGCCGAAGCCACCCCAAGGGGGTTTGCGAAGTCTCAAGATTGCGGGCCAAGCGGATTATGCGGTCGACCCCTACAAAGACGACTTTTACAAACGGGTCATTGAGCTCAGACGTCGGGTCAAAGCGGAACTCAAACAGGCTGAGCGCCGCGATAAAAACAGCCAGGAAACAAAAAACCTGGACATGGATCAGCTCGCGCTGAAGATCTTGGCCAATGCCACAAGCTACGGGATCTTCATCGAGCTCAACGTCGAGGACGTCGACGATGACGATGCCCTTGTCTCAATCTTCACTTCTCAAGGCACGCGAACCGTTACGGCGTCGGAACGTGAGCTTCCGGGCCGGTACTACCATCCCCTCCTAGCCACGCTTATCACGGGTGCAGCCAGGCTCATGTTGGCGCTCACCGAGCGGCTTGCATTCGAGCACGGTCTGAACTGGGCGTTCTGTGACACTGACAGCATGGCCTTCGCCAACACCAAGAACCTGCCATTCGCAGAGTTCGCTGGTCGGGTCAGAGGCATCTGCGACTGGTTCACGCCTCTAAATCCCTATGAACGTGAGCCCGACAAAGTACCGGTGTCCATCCTCGAAATTGAGGACCAAAACTTTTCGACGGAGAAGGAGAAGAAAAAGGAGTTTGAGCCCCTGTTTTGCTTTGCTATCTCCGCCAAGCGCTATGCCCTTTTTAATCTCGACAGGTCCAAGCCAATTATTCGCAAAGCGTCAGCGCATGGGCTTGGGCACTTTGCTGCGCCATATGGTGACGAGGAAGAAGCGCGTGACGATCGGGACAGTGGCGTCAGGCGTTGGGAAGAGGATGTCTGGAAACAGATTATCTCAGCGGCGCTTAGCGAAAGCCGTGGCGCGGTCAACTATGCGTTCCGGCGCGAAATGCAGTTCCCAGCGCGAAGCCGCTACGGCGCGACCCGGCCCGCGGTGCTCAATTGGTTCAAGCGCTTCAACGATGGTCGCTCTTATGCGGAGCAGGTTAAGCCATTCAATTTCCTGCTCACATTCTTTGGTCGTCGCCAGGAAGACATCGTCTTAGAAGACCCAACGCGCGATTTCGATGCGCACCTCGGAGAAATCCGTCCTGTCGCGCCCTTCGAGAAAAACAGCGAGAAGGCGCTAAAGCGGATATTTGACCGCAATTCCGACAGCCTTGAGCCTGTGCCGATCGAGATCCTACGCACAGTTTCGGACGTGCTGCGCGATTATCACCGACAGCCGGAATACAAGTTTCTCGGCGGCGGTTGGAACGAGGAAGGCGTCCTGAGACGCCGACATGTCTTTGTCGACACCATCGAGGACATCGGCAAGGAAAGCGATGGGTGGGAGGAGGACGAGGCCCGTAGCGAGGACGAGGCCACCGTTCTGACTTATCCATCCTCCTCCTTTGATCGCGAGCGCATGATCGCCTTGATCAAGTCGGTTGGTAAGTTGCAGCTGAAGCGTGAGGCGCGCATCGCAATGCGGACGATCGATGCGGCCTGCGAGGGGCGAGAGGTTAGCGACGAGGACCTCAAGCGCATGGCGGACGCGGCGGAACGGATCTCGAGTAAGCGCAGAAAGCGTGAGGAGGACGAGAAAGCGGCAGTGGCGTGGCTAAAGAAACGCTACGCAGCGATCGGTCTCTCGGCACTTGCTGCAACGGTTGGCGAGGATAAGTCGAATTTGATGAAAGTGATCTCCGGAAAGAGGTCGCCGTCCAAAGCGCTGCTGGGACAGACTGGACGACTAGCGAATTCGAACGCAGACTTATAAACAACAGCAATGGCAGATGGTGCGTTGCGAAATGGACGAAACAGTGGAATTTATTTACTCAGACAAACGAGCAAGTCGACACCATACGACGTTTGTTCAAACGACGGCCTCGACGTCGAGTGATAATAGTCGCAGAAAGGTGTAGAAGGTGGCTGACCCTAAGTCTGGGGAACCGTTTGGACTGGACGCGGGCTTAATTGCAAAAATTGATTGGCCTCTTGCACTTCTTCGCGTCACTAACGACCTTAAATCAGATTTCATTTATTCACCTCACCTCGCTTTTATTTATCATCGAGCTGGTGACGAAATCATAACAAAACTCAAAGCTGACCTAAAGTCGGGGACCTTTAATCCGGGCGTGCCTTTGACGATAGAAGTGCCGAAATCGTCTCGCCTGCGGGTTGTGGTGCCTTCCAAACGATTGGGGCCAACTTTCTCACGTCCTGGTAGTATCTTACTTCCTTCAGATCGTCTATTTTATCAAGCCCTTGCTGATCAGGCTGCACCGATTATTGATCAAAAAACAGATTATCAGCGCTCATTCAGTCACAAATTGGCGTCTAGTACCCAACATGTTCGTACCCACGCGGACTTGTTGGAACTACTTGCAAAAAGCGCTTAAAATTCATTCGACAAATAAATCGGTACATTACATCGTAAAAATTGACGTCGCAATTTTTTTCGGTTCATTAAATCAACATACACTTGTCAACTTACTTTCCGACTATAAGTACCCTAAATTACTCGCAAGTCGACTTGAGTTAATACTGACTGCGTTCACGGGTCAACGCAGCTCCAGAGGTATTCTGCAAGGGATATTCCCTTCTGATTTGTTTGGCACTTTCTACATGACGCCTATTGACAGATTTCTTAAAGAATATGGAGTTGCCTCCGCTCGTTATGTAGATGATATATATGTTTTCATTGAGAATGTCGACGCGGCCGAGGCTCTGACGCGGGAACTAATCCCCTTCCTGCGAAGTTATGATTTAGTATTAAATGAAAGTAAGTGCGTAGTTATTCCCAAAGGAAATTTAATTACGGAGGAACCGGATTTGGAGGGACTTTTCAACAAAGCTATATCTGAAGTCTCTAAACAAATAAAAGAGGATGAATTTGATGTTGATTACGGTTTTCAATCTGAATGGAAGGAAGAAGATGAAAGCGATGACGCGGACAAGTGGCTAATGATACAGTTAAAGGCGACTGAGACGTTATTTTCATCAATAGAGAATTACCCAAATCAAGAGGACAATATTGAACGTTTCTGCCTACCTCTATTTGGAAAAGCTGGGTCAGCTTACGCAGTCGAACATGTTTTGGACAGCTTCAAGAGCCGTCCAGCGATGGCGCAGATTTATGTATCTTACCTCGCTAAATTTATGGCTCAAGACAAAGTAAGACAGTTTTTAGTCGGTCTTTGGAAGATCTTTCGCTTGCAGACTGGCAAAAGCTATGGGTACTGGCTGCTCTTCTTCAGAGCGACGAGTAGGCGATCAACCAGTCATGGCAGCCATGAAGATACTCAAAGACGCCAATAGACATGACGCATTGCGTGCAACGGCCGCAATTTACGTTGGTAGGTATGGTGATTTAGATAGACGCAAGGCACTTGTAACAATTTATGCTAAGGTTTCAACTTCGTCGCGATATTGGTTTGGCGTCGAGCGATCGAACGCGAAGGCGAATTGGGGTGGCCACGGTCCGATAAATAGCTTGCTCACGGTGGCTTTAGGGAAGAAGGACGATGATCCCTAGTTATACACCGCTTGCTGTAAGGTTTTTCGTATTTGCGTCCCCACGACTACGTCGCTCAACGCAGGATACTTCCACAATCGACTGAAAGCCATTCACTGCCGCACTGCCAACAAGTTTGACATCGAGCCAGGTGCCCGCCCTTTGCACATACTCCAGCCGATCACGCCTCATTCTCGAAAAATGCACCGGATGGTCAGGGTCAGGAATGTGCTCAAAATCTCCGTTCCCTATACCCCCAGTGAGAACAAAAAAAGAACTTGCGTGCGAGAACAAACCATGCACATATCATCTTCATAGGGGGGCGCGTAAAACCGCGATTGCGGATCGGACGCTGCCCGTGAGAGAAGGACGATTGTTATGACCCAACCGAATCTTCGCCTCGTGGAAGGGACCAGCGTGGACAAGACCAAGGCGCTCGACGCCGCCCTGTCGCAGATCGAACGGGCGTTCGGCAAGGGCTCGATCATGCGCCTGGGCAAGAACCAGAAGGCGGTCGAAATCGAAACCGTGCCGACGGGGTCGCTCGGCCTCGACATTGCGCTTGGCGTCGGCGGCCTGCCGCGCGGCCGGGTGATCGAGATCTATGGGCCCGAATCCTCAGGCAAGACAACGCTCACGCTGCATGTGATCGCGGAAGCGCAGAAGAAGGGCGGCATTTGCGCCTTTGTCGATGCTGAACATGCGCTTGATCCCGTCTATGCGCGCAAGCTCGGCGTCAACCTCAACGACCTCCTGATCTCCCAGCCCGACACCGGCGAGCAGGCGCTCGAAATCACCGACACCCTGGTGCGTTCGGGCGCGGTCGACGTGCTGGTCATTGACTCGGTCGCGGCGCTGACGCCAAGGGCCGAGATCGAAGGCGAAATGGGCGACTCGCAGCCAGGATTGCAGGCGAGGCTGATGAGCCAGGCGCTGCGCAAGCTGACCGCCTCGATCTCCCGCTCTAACACCATGGTGATCTTCATCAATCAGATCCGCATGAAGATTGGGGTCATGTACGGCTCGCCGGAGACCACGTCAGGCGGCAACGCCCTCAAGTTTTACGCTTCCGTCCGCCTCGACATTCGCCGTATCGGCGCGATCAAGGAGCGTGAGCAGGTGGTCGGCAACCAGACGCGGGTCAAGGTGGTCAAGAACAAGGTGGCGCCGCCGTTCAAGCAGGTTGAGTTCGACATCATGTATGGCGAAGGCGTGTCCAAGGCGGGTGAACTGATCGACCTTGGCGTCAAGGCCGGCGTGGTGGAGAAGTCGGGCGCCTGGTTTTCTTTCGACAGCGTACGGCTGGGCCAGGGGCGGGAAAACTCCAAAGCGTTCCTGAAAGCCAATCAGGAGATGGCCGACAAGATCGAGCACGCTATTCGGGAGAATGCCGGTCTGATCGCCGACCGTATCCTCGAAGAGGGCCAGGCCGAAGAGAACGACGCCGAAGAAGCCTGATCGGCTGCCTTTGGGCGCGTCTCGCGACCGACCGCGAAAAAGCGCGCTCATCCGCCAAGGAAGCCCTTTTGGTCTTCGCGCGTTCGGGGCGGGCGCGGGAGCGGTTCACCTCCCGCCGCTCTCGCGCCGCCCCGTTTTAAATGGCGACTGGCAAAGCGGCTTTGATCCGCTGCGTCTTGGAATGAAGCGGATCAGACTTTTGTCGTTTGCAGGTTCGGGCAGGTCCTTCGCTTTCGACCTCAGCTTCATGATTTTAGCTTCGACCAATCATGGTCCAGCAAATCGCCGATCTTGTCGATCGTCTCGTCGACTGACACGCCCTCTCGCGGCGGCTCCTCAATCGCGAAGTGGCCCTGCTTGGGAAAGACGGTGGTCACTCGATCGCCCCAGGATGCCTTCACGGCGGCGAGGATGCGGGTCTTGTCGTCAATGAGCACGTAATGAGCAGCTGGATAGCAGCGCTCGATGTCCTTCAGCTCTTTTTCCTTGTGGACGTAGATGAGAACATCGCCCCTCAACGCCTTCCATAAGCCCGAATGCGCGATCTTTCGTGGTTGAAGGACAGCGTCGCCGTCGGACAGAATGACGGCGGATCCCCACTGCCGCACGTGCTCCACCGCATCAAGGGCCTTGGGGTAGAGCCGATCCGCGAACGGATAGTCCATGAGCCAGTTGGCGGTGGCGGGAAGCTCCCGATCGTAGCGATC
>Ga0206981_10127_pt1 | contig 23033 bp, 24 predicted proteins | sample Alteio_BWMinCont_17_FD_153312 | JGI IMG/M metagenome (GOLD analysis project Ga0206981, IMG submission 153312) | Enriched cells from forest soil in Barre Woods Harvard Forest LTER site, Petersham, Massachusetts, United States -... | ecosystem: Environmental > Terrestrial > Soil > Temperate forest >... | reverse complement strand
TGAGTTAAGAAATAAAATTATTAAATTCAATGAAAGCGTTATCAATGCATAGAGCCCTCCTGATGGTGCACTCCATCATGAGATGTTTATCAAAAGTGATGGCGAAATAGTATTTTTGGAAATAGCTGCAAGACCTGCTGGTGGTGAAATAGTTAATACCTTAGATAAGACATTCGGTTTTAACCTTTACGAACAAACTTTACGAAATGAACTAGGACTAACGGTTTGTTTTAATACAATGAAAAATCCATCATATCATGTTTGGGTATATTTATTGCTTCCAGAAGGGAAAATAAAGCAGACCAATACACCTCAATTTAAAAGCCATTTTGAAATAGCTTGGAATGTAGCTATTGGGGATACTATTACATATTCATCAAAGTCAGTACTTCGCAAGAAAGCTGCGCTTGTTACTTTAAGTAATTCAGATTTTGATGTTCTTTATAATGATTTTATCAATCTGAAAACATTTCAAGCTGTCGAAGTTGAATAAATTTGTTTAACCATTTAGAGGATTAACATAATGAAAAAAATTGGTATCGTTTATGCCATTAGTCGAACAGCAGGAGAACATTGCAAAAATCTAGTTGAAGAGAATAGCTATCACTCTCTCGAAATTATTACTCATGAATGTCCCGCTGACGAATACAAGGCATCATCTAATGACATTCAGGGTATTGGTAGATTGCTTCAACAATCCATAAATGATTTAGCAACCCGCGGGGCTGACACAATTATCATTGCTGCGAATAGTGTCCATCGAGCATTTGATATTGTGGATGAATATGTAAAGAAAACATATCCAGACGTTCGCCTTCTTAGCATTATTGATACAGCCGTTGAAGAAGCGATGAAGCAAAGTTATAAAACCGTATCCGTGTTTGGCTCTAATTCAACAATCAATAGCAGCATGTATCAGGATAAATTACAAAAATCTGGAATTAAGTGTCTTGCATTAACTGATAATGAACAGAAAATTATTAATACCTTAATCACTTCAGGGGTTGCGCCAGACACTATCAGTGATGATATGAAGGAAAAAGTGTTTGCCATTGCTAATCGACTGAAGAAATCCGGTTGTGATGCTATTATCCTAGCTTGCACTGAATTGCCGCTGATTTTTAACTCGGATAATCTTCGTATATCTGTTGTTGATACTAGCCTAGCTCTTGCTTTGGCAGCAGTAAGGACACCAGGGGTGCATAATAATAGCGGATTAAGCTCTAACAATGATTTATCTGCCAGTGAAAATAACCAGAGTTATAGAGTTAAGTTTTAATGCGATTGTTATCAGCATTCACCAAAATATCTAAAAAAGCCTACCTTGTCGCGGTGATAACTTTTTTTATGCGCGCCGGGCATTTTATGTCGCTACCCTTCTTAGCGATCTATCTTGCACGGCAAGGCTTACTGTCACCAAGTCAGATTGGAATGGTGTTAGGTATTTCAGGCTTAATATTTAGCTTAACAAGCCTAATTAACGGTTTGTATATCGATCGTAGCTCTCATAAAAACATCATTATTGGTGCCTTGCTTCTATCTTCTATATGTTATTTTGGATTTGCATTTTCAATGCAGCTATTTTATGGGCTTCTGTTACTTAATGCGGCTTTAGGTTGGTTTCGTTCGTTAATTGATGTTAGCTCTATGAAAATATTGGTAACACATTCAAAATCGGAGCATTTAAGTTATGCTTATAGCGCGAGATTTATTGGCGCTAATTTAGGTGTTGTTTTGGGCCCGCTTATTGGTGCTGTGATGGCTACGCACCAATCTTTGCTGATATTTTATCTTGCGGGTGCATTCAATATTGTTCTTGCGATAGTAATGTTATTTTATAGTGAACCACCGCGTGGCTTAGAAGAAACGAAGCCTAAGTTTAATTTGCGTGAAAATTTTTCTACTGTAATCAAAGATAAAACACTGGTGAATATCACGATAATTAATTTAATTATTTGGATTGTGTATTCACAGATCGATACTACTCTACCTCAATACCTTGCGTATGAGTGGAATAATCCGGCTGTTATATTTAGTGTTCTTATGGCAACGAATGCTTTGATATGCGTAATATTTCAGCCTTTCGTATTGCGCTGGGCTGAGTTAACCTCACCTAAAATCAGCGGCATATTGGGAAGCTTGATGTTTTCGACTTCCTTTATTTTAATCGGTGCGCACCCTACTACGATTACGATGATAGCTGCGGTTATTATTATGACTTTAGGGGAATTGTTTACATTGCCTATCAATGGGCTTTTGATCATGCGGGTTGCGCCTAAGCATTTGATAGCGAGTTATAACGGGTTTACTAACTTAGGGATGCTAGGGCTTTCTATCGGGCCCGTGTTGGGCGGGTATGGATTGCAATTGATTGGCGGCAGAGAAGTTTTTTTGTTGTCTGCGTTGTTGCCTATTATAGCCGGGTGGTTGTATTTTAAAGGTGTGTCGGTTGAGAAGGAAATTAATAATGAATTATGATGAAGACTTACTTTTATTTTATGTTGATTTGCATCGGGTGAAGATGCGAGCCTTAGAGCGAAAGGATACTAAAGCGATTGAAAGCTTGCTGAGTCATTATTCTGAGATTTTTGATGAGAAATTCTCAGAAGGTTTAGATGCTTTTTGTAAGATAAGCAATAAAGTAAAGGGTTCACCCATTTTATTAGCTAATTTTTTAAAAAACTATTGTTGTTAATTAAACAATTAATCAAGAGAAAATAATGAACTCCGAAAAATTAGCTATCAAATTAGATGGTGTGCCACAAACTTTATTAATGCCTTTACTTGGCCGAGCGAAGTTTAGTGAAAAATCATATTCACCTATTCACGACCCGCTAGCGATAAAGCTAGTTGAATCGATTAATTATAACTTTGATGAATTACTTACTCGCATAACTCGCTCACTTGGATTCTGGATGGCACGAGCATTTCATTTTGACGAAGCTATCAAAAAATTTATAACAAAACATCCTAAAGGAACGATTGTCAACCTAGGCGCTGGCTTAGAAACTGCATTTCATAGAGTTGATGATGGAAAATTAAAATGGGTTGATCTTGATTTACCCGAAGTCATATCATTGCGAAACAAATTATTACCGCAATCAGATAGAGTTAATTGCATTGCCAAATCAATATTAGATTTTTCTTGGATGAATGATATCAAAGAGTATGGGCATGAATTTTTCTTCTTCGCTGGCGGACTATTTATGTATTTCACTGAGGATGAAGTGAAATCCATATTTATTGAAATGGCTAAGCGATTCCATCAATCTGAATTAATTTTTGATTCGGTTACAACCCGCGGGATTTATTATGCTAATAAAATGCTAAAGGAAGCGAAAATGTCTAATGCGCAATTACAATGGGGATTAGATGATATTAGGAAATTAGAAGCTTGGTCATCCAACATCCAAATAGTAAAGCACATGCCATATTTTCGAGATTTAGACACTAAAAATTTCCCAATAGTATTACGGATTAAAATGTTTTTTTATGATTTACATAATAAAAATGCGATTATGCATTTGAAGTTTTGTTAGGCTTATAAAGTAATACCTGGTTTCTTCTATACAAATGAGTCTTGACCAAAATGGTTTTTATATATTAAAAAATGAAAAGCTAAAAAATAGGTATACGAAGAAATGAAGTCATCTAAATTTATTGTAAGTCAATTTTATTCCTATTGGGGAAAAGCAGCAAATAAAGATGAAGAAAATGCTTTTCATTTGCTGCCATATCATTGTTTGGATGTGGCAGCCGTAGCTAATTGTTATTTAGCTGAACACCCACATTTATTAACATCTATATCTGTGAGTCTTGGATTTCCACTCCTGGACACAAAATCATTATTGCTATTTTTAATTACTTTACATGACTTAGGCAAGTTTAGTGTCTGCTTTCAATCAATAGCCCCTGATGCTTTAAAGACTCTCTCTCCTGAAACTGAAATACGCCGCAATTCAAGTTATTATCATGATGTGCTGGGACAGGTATTATGGAGGGAGCATCTAATTCAATTATTTTTTCGTGATCATATTGTCTGCAATAAAGATGATGATTTCTCGCATGGGTTTAATACATTAATGGGGTCATCTACGGGTCATCATGGAGAACCCACATTTACTGATACTCAAAAAAATAATAGCTATATGGAATCATTTGATAAAGAAAATATTGATGCAGCTACCCAATTTTATCATGTGATCGACAAATTATTTTTGTCCAATATTAAATTTGATTTAACAGGCTTTGACGATGAAGATGATTTTTTGACTCGCTGCCGACGCCTATCTTGGTGGTTATCTGGATTGACCATTCTATCCGATTGGTTAGGTTCTAATACAAAATATTTTAAATATGAAAATGAGGTTCAATCATTAGATAGTTATTGGGAAAAGACTAATGAAATAGCGAGAAAATCCATTACTGAAAGTGGCTTGAATCATATAGACATCAAAAAAAATCAAACTTTCCAAGCAATTTTTAACAAACAAAATTTAAGGCCATCGCAGCAGCTTGCTACGACAATTAATTTAAGCAATCAGGCACAGTTATTTATTTTAGAAGATGTGACAGGGACAGGGAAAACTGAAGCAGCTTTAATGCTTGCGTACCGCCTCATGGAAAAAGGGTTAGCTGATGGAATATACTTTGGATTGCCAACCATGGCGACAGCAAATGGAATTTATGATCGACTAAAAAACATATATAAACATTTTTTTGAAACTCCGGATCTTGTTTCGATTGTTCTTGCCCACGCAAATAATAAATTAGCAAAAGAATTTCATGATTCTATAGGAGTACATCCTATAGAAGAGAAGATTCTCAAGGGGGAGCTAGATACTGCAACTGCATTTTGCAATGCATGGATAGTAGATAATCGAAAAAAAGCATTATTAGCAAATATCGGGGTTGGAACGATAGATCAGGCATTGCAAAGCATTCTACCAAACAAGCATCAATCGTTACGCTTATTGGGGTTGTTCCAGAAAATCCTAATCGTTGATGAGGTACATGCTTATGACGACTACATGCAAGAGTTACTGGGCAGCTTATTGAAGTTTCACGCCGCAAGTGGCGGAAGCGCTATTTTATTAACAGCTACTTTATCAAAGAAAATGCGCCAAAAGCTAGCTAATAACTTTTCTGATGGGAGAGGTTTTAAACATTATTTTTTACAGAAAAATGATTACCCACTTCTTACACATGTCTATGAAGGAAAAGCAGATGAGGTGTCGATTAAAGCTTTACCTGAATTTAAGCGTGAGGTTGATGTTCGCTTAATTGATAATAAGGATGAAATTGAAAAATATATTTTTGAACAATTACAGCAAGGATGTTGTGTGTGCTGGATTAGAAATACAGTTCATGATGCAATAGAGACTTATGAAAAATTCCAAATTATTTTGCCACCGGATAAAATTACTTTATTTCATGCTCGCTTTACCATGCAAGATCGCTACGAAATTGAAGATAAAGTAAAAGATTTATTTGGTGTCACCTCTTCTTTGGAGCAAAGATCCGGACAATTATTGATTGCAACTCAAGTTGTAGAACAATCGCTAGACTTAGATTTTGACTGCATGATCACCGATTTAGCCCCAATTGATTTAATAATTCAGCGTGCTGGCCGTTTGCAGCGACATAAACGTGGTGAAAAACGTTGCGCCCCTATCTTGTTGATTTACGGTCCTTTGCCCAGAGATGACGTTCAAGAGGATTGGTATGGAGCTTTCTTTGAAAAAGGAAAATGGGTTTATGAAAACCCTGAGCAACTCTGGTTAGGAGCAAAATTATTAGCAGATAAGCAGAAGCTGGTTATGCCAGATGATGCACGAGAGTTAGTTGAATGTGTTTATAGTAATGCTTGCGAGTTGATTGCGCCAAGTTGCTTCACTAAACAGACAGATAAACATTTAGGAAAGCAGCACGCCAATAGTAATCACGGGAAAAGCAATGTAAATAAATTGGATGCGGGCTATGAAAGGACATCGACAGATTCTTGGTCGAACGATGCCCGCACTACAACTCGCCTAAATAATGAAGAGCATATTAATGTTTATTTAGCAAAATTAGAAAATGATGAACCCTCTCCATGGTGCAAATCCTCTGATTTTGCTTGGCAAAAAAGTAGCTTAAATATTGCTTTACGTCATCTTGAAAAGAAAGCGAAAGGCCTACCAGAATCGCCAGTATTTTCATCCAAGGAAATTACTGAGCTATTAGAGAAACTGCCAGATAAGGGTCGGTATTCGGCATTGTTACTTTTTAATCCTGATACAAAAATATGGATTTTAGTAAGAGATGGAAAGTCATCTCAAGTTGATCATATTGATTACGTCCCAAAAAAAGGGTTTTTGACGAATAAGTAAAGGTCCCCGCGACGGCGGGGAAGTAGTATTAGCAAATATTCACTAACAAACATTCAAACGGTTGATCCCTTCAGAAAAAAGGGAATAAACAGTCAAACTTACATTTTAATTGACTCGCAAATATAATCACCTATAATCGCCATTCTGCTTTAAGATACACCCAGAATTAGTCAATGCAATTTAAGCCTCGGGAATTGTACGGCAATAGATTACTCCATACAAGGTGACAAAAAACAACATGGATAGGTTTAAAAATGCTGTATATATATTTAGATGAATCAGGCGACATGGGCTTTAATCACGATGCGTGTTCTAGCTATTTTGTTATCACAGCTCTAGTTTGTGAGAATAGGCAGACTACCAAAAAAATTCATTACGCGGTAAGGAGAACTTTGCAAAAAAAGGTTAACCACGGGAAAAATTGCAAAAGGAAAGCTCCAGAGTTAAAAGGCAGCGCAACAAACACAGCAATTAAAAAATATTTCTTTAATCAACTAGAAGATCTTTTGGATTGGAAGTTATATACGATTGTTCTGGATAAACGCAAGCATAAAGCATCCTTTGGCGTGCCCGGCAATGTAGATATTCTTTACAACATGCTGACAATTCAACTGTTAGAACAGATTAACTTTGCAGATTATATGATGACTTCGTTAATAGTTGACAAAAGAAAAAATAAAAAGGGTATGGATGATTTCAATATTCACCTTCGGAAAGACCTAGGTCTGCTGAATATTACACATGAAGACTCTATTAAAAACTATGGATTACAAGCTGTTGATATGTTTTGTTATGGAATTGCGAGAAAATATGAGAGGGATGATACGGAATGGTATAGCGTATTTCAAAAATTTATTTATTTAGAACCTGAATTTCAGATGAAAAAAAAGACGGCACCTGCTATGTGAAATCCAAGAGATTATCAGGTCGACCGATGGAAGGCCCTACTTCTTGGCACATAACGAGGAATTACCCGTCAGCTATAAGTATAAGAATGTCTGAATAAAAAATCAAGAAATTCATGAGACTATAATTATTACGAGATTTAACATGAACTTACTAACAGAGCGATGGATTCCTGTAATGCGGCAAAGTGGTGCCGACCTTATCGCACCCTATGAAATCAGTGCTTTAGATAATCCAGTTTTATCAATTAATGCATCGCGGGCTGATTTTAATGGCGCGATTATTCAATTTCTTATAGGACTGCTACAAACAGTGCTTCCAGATTTAAAAAGAAAACACTGGCGCCAATGGCAACAAGTTCCGCCCTCATCGGATGAGCTAAAAAAAATATTTATGCCCCTAGAAATAGCATTTAATTTTGATAGTGATGGCGCGCGTTTTATGCAAGATTATAATTTACTGGAAGGCGATAAAAAATCTGTGTCTGCTTTATTTATAGATCAGCCAGGAGAGCAAACTTTAGAGTTAAATACCGATCATTTCGTTAAGCGAGATTCAATTAAGCAGATTTGTTTTCATTGTTCTGCAATTGCATTATTTACTTTGCAGATTAATGCTCCCAGTGGTGGCGCAGGGCATCGAACATCAGTACGTGGTGGCGGGCCTTTAACAACTTTAATTGTCAGTGACACCGAAGAATCTAAACTACTTTGGAATATGCTTTGGCTTAATGTTATTCCCGCGATTGATTTCAAAGCATTAACTGGGAATGAAACATTAGAAATATCTGAATTAAAAGATGTGTTTCCATGGCTCGCCCCTACTCGCACCAGCGAGAAAAACTCTGGCGCAACCTATATAAATCAAAACGCTCATCCTTTCCAAATGTATTGGTGTATGCCGCGACGAATTCAATTGGATTTTGCAAATACAACACAAGGTGAATGCCATGTATGTGGTAATGCTAATAGACAACTAGTGCAACATTACATAACAAAAAATTATGGAGTAAATTATTTAGGCTCATGGCAACATTTATTGTCTCCACATCGTAAAGATAAGGACGCTCAATATATTCCTCTGCATCCGCAGCCCGGCGGAATTGGATATAAATATTGGCAGGCGATTGCGCTTAATGATTCTCGTGCTAAGGTCGTGAGAGCACAGCAAGAAAACCTAAAAACCACCATGAAAATATGGTCGTTTGGTTATGATATGGATAATATGAAAGCCCGCTGTTGGTATGAAAGTACCATGCCGTCTTACTACATCAAACCAGAAATACTAAAAGCTTTTGAAAGTTTAACAACGCAATATATTGATTCTGCAATACAAATATTAAAATATTTGTATTTCTCTTTAAAAGAAACCAAGGCTCATATTCCAACGACTGAAGCTAATTTCTGGCACCAAACAGAGACTATATTTTACCAGATCCTGAATGAGACAGTTCAGATCTTAAGTCAAAATGCCAGCGCAGATGTAAACAATATTAAACAAACATGGCTTATACATTTACAAAAAAAAGCATTACTCATATTCGATACATATACTGAGGTGATGCACGCGGAGTTGCTTCAGCTTCAACATCTAGCGCAAGCCAGAAAAGGATTAAGGAAAAATTTATATGGACCAAAAATTCGTAAAAGTTTAGCACTTGATGAAAAAGAGGTAAAAAATGCATAAGAAAATTGAATGGAACCATATAAATCATTGGTATAAAGAATTGCATGAGGATTCAGGACGCCGACAAAAATCAGCCTTAAAACGCTGCAAGACATTAGAAGAAGTTTATTTGCAGCAAGCTTATGTGGATTTTATAAAAAAAATAGAGTTAAAAAACAATTCTTCAATGCTACCCGTAATTGCGTGCGTGCTTGCACATGCAAGACCAAGTGAAACTACATCTACAACTGAATGTCTATCCTTCGAGCAACAGATGGCTAAAATGAAAAATGGACAAGATTCCCCTATTATTAGTCTCATCAGATTTAGACAGCTACTAGTTTGCAAAAATGAAAATAAATTATTCCGCTTTTTAATTAGAGTAGTCAAGCAAATAGAGCCTTTTAATGTTACAGCTTTTGCCAAGGATTTATTTTGGTGGAGGGATGTTAAAACTCAAAGGAAGTGGGCTTTGACCTATTACGAAAATTTACCAGAAAAACACTTACCTAAAGGATCATAACATGACGCAATTCATTCAAATTCATTTTCTCACATCTTACCCCCCATCAAATTTAAATCGTGATGATTTAGGTCGACCTAAAACAGCACTTATGGGTGGCGTTAACCGCTTACGCATTTCTTCGCAAAGTCTTAAACGTGCTTGGCGAAAATCAGAATTATTTGAATCAGCTCTTGGTAACCACATGGGTATCAGAACTAAACGCATGGGTCGAAAAATTTATTCAGATTTAATTGCTGGTGGAATTACTAATGAGCAAGCACGCAATTGGACGAGGTTAATGTCTGAGCCATTTGGTAAAGTTGAAGTATTAAAGGCAAAAAAAGCAGCCACTGATAAAGACAGCGTTAAAAAGATAGCTACTCCTGAGAACATCGAAGAAGAAAAGTTATCTACTTTAGATATCGCACAGCTTGCGCACTTCAGCCCTGAGGAGCAGCAAGCCATTAATTTTTTAGTAAAAAAATGTATTGCTGAAAAAATTGAACCTACATTACATGACTTGAAACTATTACGTAAGGACAACAGTGCAGCAGACATTGCATGTTTCGGCCGCATGCTAGCAGATAATACAGGCTACAATATTGAAGCAGCAGTCCAGGTTGCCCACGCAATATCAACTCATGCAGTTGATATTGAAGATGATTATTTTACTGCGGTAGATGATCTTAATGATGGTAGTGAAAATTCGGGCTCAGCCCATTTAGGTGAAACTGAATTTGCATCCGGTTTATTTTATGGATATGTGTGCATTAATCGTGATTTATTAAAGAAAAATTTGGGTGAGAATGAATTGTTAACTCAAAAAACTATCGCGGCTTTAATTGAAGCATCAGCAAAGATTTCCCCAACAGGAAAACAAAATAGCTTCGCTTCACGCGCTTACACTTCTTACATGCTGGTGGAAAAAGGGTCGCAACAGCCGCGTTCTATTTCGGTAGCATTCTTAAAGCCGGTAAAAGAAAATGATCTACTAAAAAATTCCATCGAAGCTTTGGAAAAACATCGTGAAAATATAGACAAAGTATATGGTATGTGTGCAGATAAATTCACAAAATTAAATGCGGTTGAGGGCGAAGGTAGTTTATCTTCTTTAATTGATTTTGCAAAAGCTGAGTGATTTTGTATGCCTAATTATTTAGTCTTTCGTTTACATAGCTCGATGGCTTCATGGGGCGACACAGCAGTAGGTGGCGTTAGGCCTAGCCATCGATATCCTACCAAGTCAGCGGTGCTAGGACTGGTAGCTGCAGCATTAGGCATTAGACGTGAGGAGGAGACGCGTTTACTGACCTTGCAAGATGAAGTTGGATTTGCGACACGTGTTGATAATGAGGGAGTATTATTGATTGATTATCATACTACTCAAGTCCCCTCTAGAGCTAATTTAAAAAATAACCCGCATTCAACACGACGTGATGAATTACTAATACCCGAGCTTAATACCATCCTATCAACACGCGAATACTATTGTGATGCGCTGTATACCATAGTGTTATGGCAACAAGATAATGCTACTAGCTTTAGTCTTATTGATATTAAGAAAGCATTATTGCAACCTGTCTTTGTCTTGTATTTGGGGAGAAAATCATGCCCCTTAAGTTTTCCTGTTTATCCTGCAAGTATTTCTGCTGAAAATATTGAGCAAGCCCTAACCTTGGCAGACGAAGAGCTTGCCGTAAAAGAAGGAAATTTTTTATCTTATTTGCAAGCCAATAAGAATCCAAAACATTTTTATTGGGAGAGTCAAGACAAGGTAGACAATGCTGAGCATTACAAAGATCGTAGAACAAGAAAAGACAAATTGAGAAATCGCCAGCGCTGGCAATACCAAGAGCGAGAAGAATATTACAAAATGATTCCGGACGAGGAAAATAATAGTGTATTTTAGCAAAATTTGTCTACGCAAAGATGCTGGTTCGCTTAAAAAGCTTAATCAATACATTCATAAAAATGGCTACTACTATCACCAGCTTATTTGGGGTTTATTTTCAGATGAGGATACCACTAAAAAACGCGATTTCATTTATCGCGCTGAGTTTGATAGTGCATGGCCAAATTTTTATGTAGTTTCAGCGACAGAACCTGTAGATAGAAAAGGAATATGGTCAATTCAATCCAAAATTTACCAACCTAAAATAAAGAACAAGGATTCATTTTATTTTATGTTGCAGGTAAACCCCAGAGTTTGTCGTAAAAATGACAAAGGAAATCATCAATATTTTGATGTTGTTCAAGATGCATTTCACCGGCTAAATCGAGAAAAATCTAAATCAGAAATTATTCAAGAAGTTGGTGAAAAGTGGTTAGATAGTCGCGGTGAAAAAAACGGATTTATTGTAACACCTGGCTCCGTGATGGCAGACAATTTTCAAAAACACCATTTTAAGAAATCTAAACAAGCTAACATTATTTCTTTTAGCACTATTGATTTTCGTGGCCAGTTGCAGGTGATAAATACAGAGAAATTTATGCATGCATTATATCATGGTATGGGTGCTGCAAAAGGGTTTGGTTGCGGCTTATTGATGGTGAAACGTTAATGCTTCCTCCTATTAAACCTATAAAAATTAAAGATCGTGTTTCTCTGGTTTTTATAGAGAAAGGTCAAGTTGATGTCATTGATGGTGCGTTTGTTGTCGTGGATGAATTAGTAGGTGTGCGTACACAAATTCCTGTGGGTAGCGTTGCGTGTTTAATGTTAGAGCCAGGAACTCGGATTTCACATACAGCTGTAAAGTTAGCATCAAGCGTTGGAACATTAATTATTTGGATTGGTGAAGCTGGCGTAAGATTATATGCATCTGGCCAGCCCGGAGGTGCTCGCTCTGACCGTCTACTATATCAAGCAAAACTTGCTCTTGACGAAACCGCACGTTTGAAAGTTGTACGCCATATGTATAAATTGCGCTTTAAAGAAGAACCCCCTGCGAGGCGAAGTGTAGAGCAACTGCGTGGAATTGAAGGTGCGCGCGTAAGACAAACATATCAAATTCTTGCTAAGCAGTTTGGAATAATATGGAAAGCACGAAATTATAAAGTAGACAATTGGGACCAAGCTGACCTACCCAACCGTTGTATAAGTGCAGCAACATCATGTTTATATGGTATTACCGAAGCGGCGATACTTGCAGCGGGTTACGCTCCGGCTATCGGCTTTATACATACGGGGAAACCATTGTCATTTGTTTACGACATAGCAGATATAGTGAAGTTCGACAAAATTGTGCCGTTTGCATTTCAAACAGCTGCAAAAAGTCCCGCTAATCCTGAGCGTCAAATTCGCTTGGGTTGTCGTGATATTTTTCGCGAAACTAAATTATTAGATCATCTCGTTCCTATGATTGATAGTGTGCTTGCTGCGGGTGAATTAGAAAAACCCCGAGCCCCAAGCGACTCTATCCCTATTGCAATCCCTAATATCGCAGGAGTAGGTGATGTTGGTCATCGTAACTGAAAATGCACCGCCACGCTTACGTGGTCGATTAGCTGTGTGGTTACTTGAAGTTCGTGCTGGTGTATATATAGGGAAGGTATCTGCTAAAGTGCGGGAAATGCTATGGGAACAAGTTGAACATGGTATTGAGAATGGTAATGTGGTTTTTGCTTGGAAAACCAACACGGAATCGGGTTATGATTTTAAAACTTTAGGGAAAAATCGACGAATACCTGTTGATTTTGATGGTTTACGATTGGTCTCATTTTTGCCAGAGGATAAGGCAAATGTTCTTTAAAAATTTGGTAGAAAATTCTAATTATTTTTATTTATTACTATCAATGAGTTACAATTAGTCTGTTCCCCGCACACGCGGGGATGAACCGTTATCAGACAAGCAGATCCGGGAATATCAACACTGTTCCCCGCACACGCGGGGATGAACCGGCACTTACAATGACAGGAACTTCTGTTAAACCCTGTTCCCCGCACACGCGGGGATGAACCGCCTAGATTTGCTGTCCCGGGGAGGATGTTAGCCTGTTCCCCGCACACGCGGGGATGAACCGTTAATATCTTAACTGGCGATACGAGCGGGGCACTGTTCCCCGCACACGCGGGGATGAACCGCATGCTTTTTTGTTGTCGAGTGCCTATAATAACTGTTCCCCGCACACGCGGGGATGAACCGTCCGCGTTATACTGCTCGTCTAACTCCTCTACCTGTTCCCCGCACACGCGGGGATGAACCGCTTACCTATCTTCTGAAAACCTGCTTTGATCTCTGTTCCCCGCACACGCGGGGATGAACCGTTTTCTTGCCGATACTGCTATTTGCAAAATAGCTGTTCCCCGCACACGCGGGGATGAACCGCGAGCATTGAAATCTGCAACGCGTATAGAAAACTGTTCCCCGCACACGCGGGGATGAACCGCACGCTCTTCTGCAATTTGAGAATCGAGTGCCCTGTTCCCCGCACACGCGGGGATGAACCGTGGGAGCGGTAAGACCTACTCGTCGTTACTGACTGTTCCCCGCACACGCGGGGATGAACCGCCATGGGCGCAGGACATGCTCTAGTTGGCCTTCTGTTCCCCGCACACGCGGGGATGAACCGTTAATTACGAATTTGCTATGGAAAGCGCCATTCTGTTCCCCGCACACGCGGGGATGAACCGTAATTGATGCACTAGAAAATCACGGGTATTTGCTGTTCCCCGCACACGCGGGGATGAACCGGGTACTATAGACAGGCTGCTTTAGCTAAAGAACTGTTCCCCGCACACGCGGGGATGAACCGTTAGGAATTACAGCGGGGTTAATTTTAATAGCCTGTTCCCCGCACACGCGGGGATGAACCGTCCTGCCACACACGATAATATTGAACTAACTACTGTTCCCCGCACACGCGGGGATGAACCGTCACTAGAGTTAACTGGGGTTTATTTTAACGACTGTTCCCCGCACACGCGGGGATGAACCGCGTGGGACCGGTGCCCGCTGTGGTGTTTGGCCCTGTTCCCCGCACACGCGGGGATGAACCGCAAGTAATGGCAAGATTCTGAATTGTTGATCTCTGTTCCCCGCACACGCGGGGATGAACCGGCTTGCAAACTAACGCAAATGATATTTCACAACTGTTCCCCGCACACGCGGGGATGAACCGCGCGATAGAAGCTGCTGCTGCAGCTGTAGTCTCTGTTCCCCGCACACGCGGGGATGAACCGGCACCAGAGAAGAATAGCAGTCCATCGCATCGCTGTTCCCCGCACACGCGGGGATGAACCGCTACTTTTATAATTTGATAATTTATATTTGCACTGTTCCCCGCACACGCGGGGATGAACCGATTCTCAGAATCACTCCAACTAAGATTTATCCCTGTTCCCCGCACACGCGGGGATGAACCGTTTTATCGCCCCAAACAAAATCTATTTCAACACTGTTCCCCGCACACGCGGGGATGAACCGATACATATCCGATTCTATTGACCTGCATTTTACTGTTCCCCGCACACGCGGGGATGAACCGACGTCTTCACCCTTTTGGGTGATATTGGCAGCCTGTTCCCCGCACACGCGGGGATGAACCGCCCGTGTTTCCTTGCTTACCTTCAATACCTTGCTGTTCCCCGCACACGCGGGGATGAACCGTTACATTAATCATGCGTAAGAAATTGCATCAGCTGTTCCCCGCACACGCGGGGATGAACCGTTAAAATTACTGGATTTTTGAGTATTTTTGATCTGTTCCCCGCACACGCGGGGATGAACCGTCGAATTAACTCCGTTAGTTATTAGCTTGCGGCTGTTCCCCGCACACGCGGGGATGAACCGCATAAACATCATACCTAATGCTGTCGCTTCTTCTGTTCCCCGCACACGCGGGGATGAACCGAAACCATCTAGCACCTAAGCCGTTGCTGTGAACTGTTCCCCGCACACGCGGGGATGAACCGCCATTCCTCTTCGCTAATTTCAATCGTAGCTCCTGTTCCCCGCACACGCGGGGATGAACCGGATGGGAGCATACTGAATCTCGTTTAATGATGCTGTTCCCCGCACACGCGGGGATGAACCGTAAAAGGTCTCAATGCACAGATTGGAGCCGCACTGTTCCCCGCACACGCGGGGATGAACCGCTTTTTGCCAAGACCGGGATACTTGGTTTCAGCTGTTCCCCGCACACGCGGGGATGAACCGCTTGAAAATTATCTACATACAAATATGATAGCCTGTTCCCCGCACACACGGGGATGAACCGCAAACATGCAAAGCCGAAGATGAAGATTTTAACTGTTCCCCGCACACGCGGGGATGAACCGCAATGCAAGCAATGATTAATGGTATTCCTTATCTGTTCCCCGCACACGCGGGGATGAAACGCACAAATGCAATATGCGTGGCTGCAATTACGCCATGGAGACATGCCTGACAAACTGATTTACCCAACACCAAGTCTATAAGTCAAGCATAACTCCATAGCTTTCCCAGGCAGCTTAGGAACGTAAAAATATTAAAATACTGTGATAGAATCTTAGCGATCAAAGCTCCTCATGCTCTTCTATTCAAATGAGCCATGAGTAGCCAAATTCCGAACATGTTTTGCCTACTTATTAAATATTTAAAATGGATTTAAGAATATGAGTTTTTTTTATAGCGTTTTAATAATTTTAGCAACATCTACTCTTACTACGATTTTTTCGTTCTGGCGGTATCGAAGTGAAAAATGGTGGGAGTTAAAAGTAAAAACATATTCAAACATAATGGAATCTTTGCATTACATAAAGAAATGCAATGAGATGGACTGCAACAATTTTGATAAGATGTTTAATGGACCAACAGATGAGAATGGAGAACTTCTTGATAGCGAACGACTTGTAGTGAAAATTGCAGGACCTGAAGCGATCCAATTATTGCATCAAAAAAGTGGAGAGTCTTTCGAAGAAATTGAAAAAATTATTGATGTAAGCTCTTTTATTATACTACCAGAAGCTATCCATGAGCTACACAAACTTAAAGTACAATATAGCCTCCCATTCGATTTTGATGAGATTGAATCCCGCATGGAAGAAGATACGAAATTGATATCCGAAACACTGATAAAACTAAGCAGTATTGCTAAAATGGATCTTCAAACCCTACCTGATAAAGTTAGGGATAAATTCAAAAAATATTGAGCCGAACTGTACTGTCAAATTAAGCCTGTAGCGGACGTGCGGGACTAACCATCCGGCTCCCAATAGCGCTAAAGGCATTTCGCCTAGTTCAAGCTGAAATTCGAGAATAAAGAGAAGCAAGATCTAGGCAAGCATCCATTCACTTTTTGCAACCTTCTCTGGCATGCTCTTTATCATAAAGCCTTTTTTCTAATTGGCCACGCAGTGCGTGGCCAATTCTATTTTTTCTAGCTATCCTGTTACGATATAGCATCAAAAATCAAACACACATACATTAGGCTCCTTATGATATCCGCATGGCAGACATCAGAAAAATCCTATTTACCGCTAAAACCCCTTGCGGGACTTTTGCGGGGATGAGTACGACACTGTTAGACATTATACGACAATGTTAGTGGTCGCCGAGTGTTATGTTATGTGTGTTATCAGTTAGTTACAATTTACTATGCGGGCTGAAAATCCTTGTGTCCCTGGTTCGATTCCAGGTCTGGCCACCAGATAATTCAAGATGTTACGAAAAAAATTTTAAATTCGAAAGTTATTACGGATCAGCTAGCTGTAAGTTTTTTTGGGTCTTTCCCACTTTAGGGGGCACTTCGCCTATGAGCACAACACTCTAACTCGTAATCTATAATTCTCAAAGTTCCGAAATCCATATGCTCTTCTTTGTATCAACTTCATCTTCCTATGAAACCCTTCCGTAATTCCATTATTCTTCCTAAATCTCCACATGCGCACGATCTCCTCTTTCCATTGATCCAGTGTTTTACCTAGCGTTGCTAAGCGTTTAAACGGACTATGCTTAAGTCCTTCAACCATATTTAAAAAGAAAGGTATCAAACGTCTACATCGTTTCCTCTGCATAGTTTTCTTCATCAATAAACGGTGAAGCTGCCGTTTAAATTGGTAAATAGCATCAATAGCTGGATGCTCCTTTAAATAGCTTACGGTATTACAGATTATATTGTTAATTGCTATCAGCTTTTAATCTTACAGCAGCTTGAGCAGCTCGAATTTATTTATTCTGGAGTTGATAGCACAGAAATTCGCAACGAGCTCGAAGCTTACGATGAAACATTAAGTGACTTATCTCCCTCGTTAATTGATGAAACATTAAGTGACTTATCTCCCTCGTTAATTGATGCATCAATGGAGCCAAGAAATAAAACGATAAGCTTAGCCTATCTAGCTATGACAAATTCTTTTATTGCCTCTGTTGGCGTAGAACATTTTTCTGGATTGCAAAATGAATTGAATAATGCATTATCAAAAAATATTGCCGCAAATCGTTTTGCATATATTTACATTATTTCTGATGATGAAGATGAAAGATCTCTTCATGAATTAGAGTTGCCGACAGAAATAATTATAGTTGATGGTAGAAAGAAAACAGCGGAAATCATTGCAAATGAATTATTGCAACAACTCGCAAGAAAAAACATTCTTTCAAAACAAAATCCGTCTCGCTCCCAACAACCACAAACTGCTGAACAACATCTTATTAGCGACACTTTAGGTTTTGATATTCGAAATAAATCAAACCCAACACTTCATCATTCCCTAAAGCGTCAAGGTTTATTTAAAAATGATAAGTTGCAAGCTAGCTCTTATCAAAAAGAAATGACATTAAACCGAGAAAACTACCGCGATTTTGTTTGTAATACGATAATTAATAAAAGCAGGTAGCACAGTTGCAGGTTGGACTGAGTGACGCCCGTATGAGCGCCAGCGAAATACGGGGATTATTTCCCGCTACGCGCTGAATTCTTAATTCACTTTAAAGTTCGCCAAGTAATCTCTGCGCAGCTTCAGCCAATAAAGCTGATCTAGTTTTATGTTGGCTAATAGCAGCTAGATCAATAGCATTTAGCAATGCTCTATCCATAGTAATATTAATTCTCTGCGCTTTGCCAGAAGGCGCAATGATAGAAATAATTAACGGAACACATCCCTTTGCGTCAGATAACTTCATTATATTATCCAGTGATAATGACTTAGGTATAGACTCTCCATCTTCAACCATCAATTCAATATGCGCTATTAACCCTTCTTTAGCATTTTTTCTTGCCTTCTCTAGCGTATCACCTGCTGATCCAAAGCCAGGAAAATCTGGGAAAAAAACGCTATAGCCATCTTCAACTTTTTCGGCTAATCCAACATATTCAATAATCATAATTTATCCCCTTTCAGTTTTGCTTGTTTTAAGATGCTGTTTAACAAGCCTTTGCCTATTTGTTTCTTTGGATGAGGCACAGTAACAATTCCTGTTTTTTCAGTGTGTTTAAAATGATGATGGCTACCTGTAACCCTAACCTCATACCACCCATCATCCTTGAGCCGCTGGATAACCTCACGACTACTATAGATCTTACTCATTTTGCATCCTATTACTTATTATACACATTAAAAGTGTGTATTATGAACTTTCATGGTTATTTATTCAATACCAAAAAAATATAACCTATATTCAAAGAGTTACAATCAGGATAATTTATTTTCGATTAAAGTGCCCCCTTATTTGGGTAAAGCCAATTTCTCTCAAAATTTCTATAACCCCAATTAAACTTGTTCCCCAGGTACGGCGTTAGTTTTTTCTCAACCTTAAACGTTTTCATAACTGGCATCGTTTTTCTTAAATCAATATAAATATTTTTAATTTTAGAATTGGCTTTGAGCTTATTAGCAGCAGTGTAACTGATGGGGTTATAACGAAGGTCTAAAGAGTCTAGATATACATTATCAATGAAAGCGAGAGCGCCGACATCAGTAACTTGATTTCTACGCAAAGTAAGCTCAGTTAAACTGACGCTACGCTCTAACGCAATTGCTCCTGCATCAGTAATCTGTCCGTTTCCAATACCTAAAGATTTTAAATGATGGTTTTCAGCGAAAGCGATCGCGGCATCATCATTTATATTTATATTGGTGCTATAGAAAGCTACGTCCGATATATTACTTGTACTAATTGCTCTAGCGAAACCTGCATCGATTATAGTTTTATGTTTTCTTATCAAGGAAGAGCTAATTTCTAGATCAGTGATAGACTTGTTTTTCCCTAAAAGTTTACCTATACGCTCATTCAGTAAGATATCTTCTTCAGCAGGAAAAATGTCCAATGCATTGATATATTGACTATTAGCTAAGGCTTCTAAAAAAGCTGAGTTATCGTTTATGTGTGAAGTTTCTAAAAAGTGAATGTGTGGATTACTAAATGCTTGTGCAAAACCGTATGCGTCCATTGCATAGTCTTTTATATATAATCCTTCGACAAACGAGTTGTTTGCTAATTTTTTGCCGAAACTATTTCGTATATTTTTGCCACCAATTATAATGAATTTGGCGCGAGAAAATTCAGCGATATTTTGCCACTCATTCTCAGAAATGCCATTGCCTTCTATCCCTAAGAAATCAAAATCACGACTGGATATAATGTTAGCAATATCATCTTGAAGTTTATCGCTGCCAATAGAAAGTCCTTTAATCTGTTTATTTAAAAGTAATTCTTTAACGCTTTCATTATCAAGGGGATTGTCTTCTAAGCTGATTGAAATTAGATTTAGATTTTTTAAGCTTGCTAATGTTTTACCTTGGATTGCATTTTTAGCTAAACCAAGTTCATCGGGAAAAGGATTTAACAAGCTAAGCTCCCTAACACCTTCATCAGTGATGCTATTATCGCCTGCATAGAGAGATTGAATACCTGGATGGTTATTTGCGAACTTTACTATAGCAGTAACATCTTTATCCGTTAGCTGACAGCTATTAAAATCCATGAACGCCCCAAACCAATGATCTTTAAAATGATCCATGCACTCATTAGCAAAACAGGTTGTGGAAAGAAATGAAAAAGCTAAGAGGTATAATAATTTTTTAGCAATCAATGCAGCTACTCCAATGTTAATTTTAAAAGCTTCTTCATAAAAAATCGCAACAATAGATAAATTGTACAATTTAAAATCTCGCATTATACTGGGTATGGCGTCCTTATCAAACCTCTTAGTAAGAGTCGTTAATCATGCCTCTACCTGAAATAATAATGGGTTTTAGGTCATATTTTTAGAAATGATGCAATTTTCCCTGATTTTCAATGCAATCGCCATGTTAACCATTTACAATGCTATTGTCGCGTGAACCATCATAAGCCGCAAATGCAGCAGCACAAAATTATTCATCGCTAAGTACCCTTGTCGACTTAGGCAGTTTTTTACTTTCAGATTTAATCTTGCGATCAATTTTCTTGACATCCTCAGCCGGCGGCAACTTTTCAGGATAAATATTGCTTTGCCCTAGCGCACTACGAACCGTTGTGTTATTTTTAACATGCTCTTGGGTAATCGGTTGCTCACCCCTCAAATTACCACGCACCGTGTTAAAAGCAGGAACCCAGCTGAACCATTTTGTTGACGTCAACAAAATGGTCGCATACTTCATGTCCTGAATTTTTACAGGCTTGCTTAGCTTTATTTATAACCAGAAGGAAATTCCGCCACTCGTTATACCCTAAGAGCTTTTGCAAATCCCGCGCATACCAAAATTCAACTTCTCCATCTTTTTGAGCAACACTCTCAAAACCATTGTGTAGCTGAGCAACTAACTTTTTTTCCATAAGTTTCTCCTTAAAATAAATTCACTCGGTTGTACGATTTTTTCATACAACTATTTGTTCGCGTAAAAAAATGAGATGGTTAGGTCACCTCTTTGGTTATTCGTATTTATGCAGTGTCTTGCTGCAAAAAAACAACTGGCTCTTCTTTGACCTGCATACATTTTATAAGATAATTTGTAATTTGCTGCATGGGTTTCCGTAAACGCTCGACATCAATTATTAGATAACCTGACGTGACATCATTATTCATTTTATGATTGAGTAATCGCTTGAGCGCATAAGCTGAGATATCTAAGCTTTCTGTCGCCGCTCTATGCGATACCAACTGCGGGCATGAGAAAGAAATTTCACTGGGTTAGACGTAATAATAGATATGTTATCTTCAGTTTGATATTGATAAATGGCAAAATTAAAAATAGCACGCAACAACCGCATAGCTAAATTAGCACGCGCTTTACTATTACTTTCACCATGTCATGCGCCGAACTTTTTTATCAATGAGAGTTTCGACAACAAAACTTTTCACGCCACTTGCTGTCTGGCCACCAGATAATTTAAAAAAGTTACGATTAAGATAAAAAAACCGGGTCTTTCCCATTTAAGGGGGTCTCACTTAAGAACACAACACTTTAACTCGTAACCTATAATTTTCAAAATTCCGAAATCCATAAGCTCTTCCTTGTATCAACTTCATCTTTACTCATTATTCGATGCAGATTTTTTAATTAGAATATATTGCACTGCCGGTCCTTTGCCATGCCTTACAACCTTGCCTAACTGAATTAATTAATTTAATAAAAACTTGTGTGGCATTTGCTAATGGTGTGGGGGGAAAAATAATTATCGGAATTGATGATAATACTCAGGAAGTAATAGGCGTCGATGATAAAACGCGAGACCGAATTTATAATGAATTTCCCAATAGTTTATATGATGCAACTAGTCCTGCTCTGTTAGCTGAAATATATGAGCAACGTTTAAATGATGAAAGCGTGATGATTATTGACATTCCATTTGGTTTCAGAAAGCCTGTTTATGTTAAAAAAGAAGGTATTCCTAAAGGAGTATATTTGAGGGCTGGTCCTAACACGTGTAAAGCTAATCAAGAATATATAGAAGAGTTAATGCGCGAAAATAAGCGTGAAATTTTCGACGAAGAGACAATTAAAGCAGACGTTGGTATTCTATCCAGCGAACGACTGAAAGATATTTACAATACTTACGATTCTGAACGATTGGTAAATGAAAAAATAATTAGCCGCGCATCTGCAGCTTCACGTAAATATCCCACGGTTACGGGTGTGCTGATGTTTTGCGAATCTCCGCATTTATATATTCCAGAAGCGGTTATTCACTGTACTCGCTTTCGGGGGGGTTGATGGTCGAGATATTATTCAAAGCGAGGAAGTTCAAGGCCCTCTCGTTAAGCAAGCACAAACGAGTTTTGAGTTAGTTAAGTCATGGCTAATCAAAGACTATCAGTTGTTCGGAGCCAAACTACAGGGGAGGATGATAGTCCCAGAGGTTGCTCTTTGTGAAGCGATAATTAACGCGTTGATACACAGAAAATATTGGATTGCTGGTGCTAGCAAAATTGCTCTCTACGATAATAGGCTGGAAATATTTAATCCAGGAAATTTCCCCGGACTTTTTGACTTAAATCATTTGGGGGATGGAACAACGTTCTTACGAAATCCAAATCTTGCCCGGATTGCGAGGCGATTCGGTTTGGTAGAGAAATTAGGCACAGGTATTAGAGTCATCATGGAAAGTTGTCGTAAGGTGGGCCTTAGAAAGCCGGAATATATTGAAGGTGCAGACAGTGTTAAGGTGGTCTTTCATTTT
>Ga0206981_10123_pt1 | contig 23713 bp, 24 predicted proteins | sample Alteio_BWMinCont_17_FD_153312 | JGI IMG/M metagenome (GOLD analysis project Ga0206981, IMG submission 153312) | Enriched cells from forest soil in Barre Woods Harvard Forest LTER site, Petersham, Massachusetts, United States -... | ecosystem: Environmental > Terrestrial > Soil > Temperate forest >... | reverse complement strand
CACGCGGTTTTCATTCGGCAAATTTAGAGGCTAGTGATGCAAAGGCCGACTTTGATATTAGTTGGGCGGGCTCACCCTACAGCCCGTCTGTGGATACCTTGGCGGGGAGTTTAGTGGTGAGTGTTGGCCGCGGGCGTATTGTGCAATTAAGCGATGCCAGCAATGCGCAAATTGGCTTAGGTCGACTGTTAAATATTTTTAGTTTAAGTTCGCTGCCACGACGTCTGAGTTTAGATTTTAGTGATTTGTTCGAGAAAGGTTTTAGCTTTGATTCTATCAGTGGAAATCTGACTTTTCACAATGGTAATGCGTATACCGAAGATATGCGTTTAGAAAGTATGATTGCCAAAATCAAAGTAGCTGGCAGGATAGGTTTGAAAGCGAAAGACATCAACGTGAGGATTATGGTTTTAGCGTATGTGACAGGAAGTTTGCCCGTCGTTGCCGTCGTTGCGGGTATAGCTAACCCAGTCATTGGCGTTGCAGCTTTGGTTATGGATAAGGTGCTTAGCAAACAAGTGTCGCAAGCGATGGGATCGCAATATTCCGTGACGGGTTCTTGGGCGAATCCTGTTTGGCAAAAGATGAATCAGAGGTCTTCGAATGCGACAAGCTCACATTAGTGTCTAGGTGGAATACCCGGAGCAATAACAGCTTGATGTTCTGCCCGGGCAGCATCGAAATTATTTGTCTTAATTGAGTGTTGAAAATTTTTTTTAATAAAATCGAATTTTTCCGACAATGTCTTCAGGATTTTTTGCAGCGCCAGCATTGAGATTTAAATGACTTATTGCATTAATCAGGGCTTCGGTGACGACAGGAATCTCCGCAAAATCATCTATACCTAAGTACTGATATAAATTTATTAAATTATGAGCGTCCTTGCCTTCATGACTTCCGCTACCCTCAACTTGAATTCTTTGCGGCATACCTTCTGCCCTTTGTTCTTCATCTTCTTTTTCATCATGTGATCTAGACATAAAAACCCCAGCTTCTAAGTCAGCAATATACTTTTAGTATAGGCGTTTTGAGATAGCTTAATATTAATGCAATAAAATCAAAATGATAACTAGCTGGGAAAGTTTGTAAGTAGTTATTCAGCGGTCATTGCTGCGTGGCAAATTATGACCTGACTACTAGCCTCGTCATTGCGAGCGCGAGGACGCAATCCAGGCTTTATTGTCATTTTTGAAGTTATGTGAACTTATAAAGTGGCAATAAAGCCTGGATTGCGTCCTCGCGCTCGCAATGACAACTGAATAGTTACGTTTGTAAGTTAATAATACATGCTATATGATTGGTGTCCCATTTTAAGCCGATTATCGAGGATCTATGCCAACATTATCAGAGAAGATAGCAGTAGCTGAGGCGACTGAATTATTTAACATGGGCTATCAATGTGAACTAGCAGAAGATTACCCTTCGATGGTGGAGTATTATAAAGCTGCTGCGGAAAAAAATCATACCAAAGCACTATTCAAAATGGGAAGGCTATACGATTGGTCGTCAGATAGAACATATGTCGTATCTAATAACATAAAAAGTCTCGAATATTATAAAAAAACAATAGAACAATTTAATCTATACAGAGCAGAGCAAGATGGTATTTCGATTTTTAATGTCGCAACCCTGTATGAGAAAGGAAAAGGTGTTGAGAAGGATCTGGATAAAGCCTATGCGTATTATCAGGAAGCGGCTGACCACCGCGTTACCAAGGCTATTCTTAGATTAAAAGAACTCGGACATAAGCCCCGCCATTTGATTGCTGATTTTAATAAAATAAAAGATAACCCAGATGCGTTATTTGCGCTAGGCCAGCAATTTGAGACCGATAACAATTTTCCCGCGATGCTGACGTGCTATGAAGCAGCTGCACAGCAAGATCATCCTAGGTCATTATGGAGAATGGGCAGTTTTTATGTTGAAGAAAGCAATTACGGTGTGAGGGCTGATAAGGATAGAGCTTTAGCGTTTTTCGATAGAGCTGTTGATCTAGGCGGCTTAACTCCGAATATGATGGGAATCATATATTATCATCATAAAAATTACAAAGAAGCACTAAAATATTTTACTGAAGGCAAAAAAACTCAGGATCCTCGCTCCATTTTTCATATCGGTAATTTTTATGAAGGGGGCATGGGTGTAGAAAAAGATACTGAAAAAGCATGTGAATATTATCAAGAAGCAGCAAAGATCAAATATACCGCAGAGATTGGTAAGTGTTTAAAGGTATTAGGTCGTAAACCCATGTATAAAATACCTGGATTTGCTGAAGCTGAAAACGACGCAGAAAAATTATTTAACTTAGGCTACCAATTCGAAATGCAACACGCCTACGCTTCTATGGTCACGTGCTTTGAGGCAGCCGCAAAACAAAATCACCCAAAAGCGTTGCGAGCGATGGGAAATATTTATAATGGGGATCGTCCTTATGGCGTGGAAGCAGACAAGGTGCGCAGCCACGCATTTTATCAAAAAGCGATTCTTGCCGGTGATAAGATAGCCTATCTTTGTCTGGGTAATAGTCTGTACTTGTCAGATGAATATGGAAAATCTTTGACTGTTCTTCAATCTGCAATGAAGCATGGGTTGGATGCGAGAAAGACGGCGTTGGCTAATTATTTTAAACAAAATAAAATAGCCCAGACAGCAAAACATTTACGGCATCTTTTGCATGATGGCTTAGATCTGACGCAATATTTGATCCATTCTAAATTGCTTGACGTGCTCCCTATAGGCAATCAGCATATCATTATTGCTATTGCTGCTATTGAAACGTTGCTCACGCAGGGAAATTTTGCAAACGTAGATGGCGCTTGCCAAAACCTTTTTTCGCAGCTCAATCAAAAATCGAGTCGAGATGATAGCTTCTATAAAAGTTATGTCGAGGGTTTAAGTTTCATAGCCGCAAAAGATCTGCCTAGAGCCATTTTGGCATTTCAAAAAGCGAAAGCGGGAGATGAGGTATTAGCATTGCGATCTTCTTTATGGGTAGCGCGTATTTATGCTGATATTCCCGATTGCATCGATATCGCAACAGACGAATACGCCGCTGCATTTAAAAACGCCGCGGATTTTATGATGATTCAGAATGATATTATGGCTAGATTGCGAAAATTAGCCGAAGCACATCCTGAAAACGAATCTGTTATAACGACGCTTGCCAGTCTGTATCTTGCGCGAGGCGATGCATTGCTAGTGCTGGGTGAGAGGCAAGAAGCGGAAGATGATTATAAAAAATCGTATTCATACATCAAGCCAATAAAGGAAAAACATTTTCAGCTATCTTGTAAAATTATATTTCATTATGCGCAGCTATTCGCTAAAGAAAAAGAGACCTCACAAAACGCTTACGCTATGTTTGTGAAACTTGCTAGTTTGCAATATTTGGACGCGGAGCTAATCATAGCTAACGCAGTATTAAACGGCAAATACGCTGAAGTACCTAATATCTCCAAGGCATTGGAAAAATATGAAATTGCGCTAACGCATGCTTTGGATGCCCATAATCTCAATGCAATACAATTCATTGTGGATGATCTCATTCCGGTTTCTGCGATGAATGCAAGGTTTGCTAAAAAAATCGAAATACTATTTGATAAGCTGTTATCCGCTGCTTTTATTACGCAAACTCCAGAGCGGGCTGTATCTATACTAAAGCAAACCAGTCTTTTGGATATGACTGCATTAAAAGCGAAAGCCGAAAATTTATTAGCTGAGGTAGCGGATAAAGAATGGCAAATTGTCCAGATTGAAAAATCAAAATTGCCTTCATCGTCTCCGTCAGGAGTTAATTTAGATGCATCATTAGCATTGACAGGAAATGCTGAAGCCATTAAAAAATTGGCGAAAACCTATCAATCCAAGCGAGAATACGGTAAGGCAATGTTATTTTATTCATTGTCAGCCATTTTTAATTCAGAAGAAAAAGACGAATTCAAAGAGCAATTAAAAAAAATTGCGCCCAAAAAATTATTATTATTCTCGGATGAAAACTTAAATATTATGCAAAGTTTTTTATTAGATTCATTGATTGCAGAAGACGGTGTCAATAGTCTTATGAAAATCAAAACAGAATATAAAACCTGTGACCCTATTGTTATCTTGCTGCTTGCCTTGGATCACGCCGTAGAGATGCACGTCCCGGCGGGCATTGGCGATAGTTCTGGGCGCGATCCTGGCCTTCTGATCACGCGTGCGCGCATACTACAAAGCATTCAATCGCTGCTCAGCGAAGATTTGAAAATGACAAATTCAGAAATCGATATTTTTATGGAAAGAAAAAAAACTGCCGCTGCAAAATTCCGAGCAAGTGAGCGGAATGTGGAGCATCCGAAAAATATATTAACCGCTAGCGTTCCATCAGTGGTGCATGCGAGTGCAGTGAGTAGTCCAGAAAATCCAAGCCGATCTTCATTGAAATTTTTTGAAGATGCAATCAAAAGCCCTGAAGCGAAGCCTAAAATAATTCCCCGCAGACAAACAGCTTCTCTAGTTTTAAATTAACATAATAGTTCTTGAGGAATATGTATGATTTCAGGTTCAAGCCCACAATATAGCGTTGAAAGCACATTAAGAATTAATGAATTCTTAAAAAGTGGCGGGGAAATAATTCACGTTGAGAATAAAGAAGGTAAATATTCCTACTACTATGATGGTGCCAATAAATGTATTTGGCTTAATTATTTAGCGAGTCAAAGGCAAGGCCATGGCTTCGGCATTTCAGCTATGAGTTCTCTCATGAAAAAAAGTTTTGAACTCGGGTGTCCAGGCAAAATTATGACAGACGCTGTTTGGTCTTCGCATCTCTTTTATCTTTATTTAGGCATGATACCAGAAGATAAGAAAATTGATTATATCTATGTTACACATGGAAATAGTGCGGCATATGCTATGCGATTTTTATTTGATTTAGATTGCAAAGAAGGATTGAATAACTTCAGTGACTGCAAAATTCAAGCTATTGAAGAACACCATAAATATATAGCTTATCGTTTAACCAATCTTCTTCGCGAAGAAAAAAATATTGCTCAGGATGCACTGCTGACGTTTAAGGATGTTATCGCAAACCGCGAGTTTTTGTTTCAACTAAGAGATAAACCTGCCTCCTATATTCGCGACATATTTATTCCTGATTTGCTACATGTTTTAAATGAACATTACCAACAATCTACCGACATAAAATATCCTGATACTAGTATACTGGATTCAGTGATTATGAGGTTTTCTGATGAAGGCATTAAACGTTGGCAGAATGCTATTCAAAGCAATTCAAAATTTTCTCTATTTGAAAATTTTGAGAATTTGCTGCCCTTTATGGATGAAAGCCAAAAAAATCAATTTGATCTAATTATACAAAAGAGAAATTCAAAAAAATTATTCTCGAATCATTTTTCGGCGGCAAGTTTGCAAAATACAAGCACGTTATATGGCTTAGCATCGAAACCAGCCGTACAAATAAAACAGGAGAATTCTTATTGTTTGAAGCGTCGATAAAAGCCCTTATTCGCTTGTAGACGCTTGCCTAGTGTAAAGTTGAAGAAGATATCACGCCCAAATTACCTATCGCCAGTACACATAGTATTATCAATTGAAAATACTTCACGAGCCTTTATTAGTAGTTTATCTATAAACAATTGAAACTCATCAGTAATATTTACTGAGCTGCTTGCCATAACTTACTCGCATGAACGTTGAAATGGTAATTATTGTATCATACAGCTTGTGATTTATGTATTTTTAGAGCTGTTAAGAATTCGTCTTATGTTGCTTATCAGCGGTCATTGCCCGTGGCAAATTATAATCTGTCTACTGGCCTCGTCATTGCGAGCGCGAGCGAAGCAATCCAGGCTTTATTGCCATTTTTGAAGAAGCACGAATTCTAGCTATGTGAACTTATAAAGTGGCAATAAAGCCTGGATTGCTTCGCTCGCGCTCGCAATGACGAGGCCAGTAGGCAGACGTAGTGAAGTGTACTTGGTTGCCTTTAGCAATGATTTGAGAAAAGTGATAAATAAAATAAATCAAAATTATTTACTAACTTTCTTTAGTTTTGTTCTCAGTGGTACTAGATTAATTTTTAAGGTATACCCGAGAGCATTCGCATATTTTAAAAGTGTTTGTAATGAAGGTGAGTGGCGTTGAGAGCTGGTGTTCGATTCAAGCCTAGATACAACAGTGCGTGTAGTATCCATTCTTTCAGCAATGACTTCCTGGGTTAGATTAGATTTTTCGCGAGCGGCACGTAGTGACATGGCAAGTTCAATTTCTTGTTTGAGACGCTCATATATGGCGCGAGACTCAGGCTTTGATAATACTTTTTTCTTAAGCTGTTCATGCCATTTTTTGGAATTTTTTTTTTGCATCTTCAAGTAAGTTACTCATATTTTTTTACCTCAGTCATTCTTGTGCGGGCCAGGGCAACTGTAGCAAATATGCGACGTTTAGGCAAGTATTATTATCGAATACAAACAGCTCCCGTTACAACTATTAAAAGTTATTCTATTGATTATATATAAATACAATAACTTCTTATCAAGCTATCAAAAGGAAGAATAAATAAAGGAGGGAAATTATTCTATATTAAAAGCTTTTTTTGATTTTGCTCTTAGCAAAGCTTCTTGAATAAGCGTTTTTTTATCCTCTGAACTTTTATTTCTAATTTGAACGTTGTTGCCAGATGAAATGTTAGGCTTAACTAAGCGTGCTTGACGAGCATGAAACCTATTGCGCGCCAAATCCGATTTTTCTTTTTCAATATCTACATTATCGTTCACCATCACAAGATCAATGCAATCCACCGGGCACGGTGCTATGCATAATTCACAGCCCGTACATTCGGTTGCAATCACTGAATGCATTTGCTTCGCGCTCCCAAGAATTGCATCCACCGGACAAGCCTGAATGCACTTCGTGCAGCCAATGCATTCTGCTTCCCGAATAACAGCCAGTAATTGCGGCTTTTCTTTTTTCCGCATGTCATCAACAAAATGCAAAAAATCTTTTTCCAATAAAGCGGCGATCGCTTGCAAGCCTTTTACGCCACCTGGAGGGCACAAATTAATTTCGACATCTTGATTCACCAGTGCTTCTGCATAGGGCATGCAGCCGCCATAACCGCACAAGCCACATTGCGTTTGCGGTAAAATGGCATCAATTTGCTGTGCGGAAATATTTTTCGGCATCGAATTATTTGACTCGCATACCTGGCTGCGCGCCTTCATCAGGACTTAGTAGCCACAAATCTTTTCCACCCGGGCCTGCGGCTAAAACCATGCCTTGTGATTCACCAAAACGCATCTTACGCGGCGCTAAATTTGCAACCATGACCGTGAATTTGCCGACCAGTTGTTCCGGTTGATAAGCTGATTTGATGCCAGCAAACACTTGGCGAGTTTCACCGCCAATATCCAATTCAAGCCGCAATAATTTTTCTGCGCCTTCAACATGTTCCGCAGCAATAATTTTTGCAATACGTAAATCGATTTTAGCAAAATCATCAATGTTAATGGTGTCTTTAATCGCTTCCTTATTGGTAGCTTGCGCAAGCGCAACATCTAACGTGGCTAAATCTTCTTTTGCAGCTTCTTTCATAGTATCTATCTCTTTTTTCTCTAAACGTTTTAGTAAAGGCTGGAATGGATTAATCCTGTGATTCGTTAACGGCGTTAATCGGGCACCCCAAGTTAAAGGTTGAATATTTAAAAATTCTTCAGCGTTTTTTGCGGTTTGGGGTAAAATAGGTTTCAAGTAAATAGTCAATAAACGGAATAAATTAATTCCCAAACTACAAATATCTTGTACTTCTTGTTTGCGCGCGGGGTCTTTTGCCACTGCCCACGGTTTTTTCTCGTCAATGTATTGATTAGCGCGATCGGCTAAGGCCATCACCTGGCGCACGACTTGACTGAACTCCAAGTCGGTATATTTTTCTGCGATACTGTCGCCTGCTTGCGAAAACTCATCATAAAGTTTTTGCTCTGTACAGGCAGGTGATAACATCCCGTCAAATTGATTATTGATAAAACTCGCGCAGCGGCTGGCAATGTTGACATACTTACCTACTAAATCGGAATTCACGCGTGAAGTAAAATCATCAAAATTAATATCCAAATCTTCGATGCGGTTACTTAATTTTGCCGCAAAGTAATAGCGTAAATATTCAGGTGGCAGCGTATTCAGATAGGTTCGGGCTTTGATGAAAGTGCCGCGTGACTTCGACATTTTCTGCCCGTCCACGGTTAAAAAACCATTCGCAAAAATAGCAGTCGGCGTGCGATAATTTGCTCCGCTTAAAACAGCAGGCCAAAAAAGCGCATGAAAATAAATAATATCTTTACCGATAAAATGGTAGAGCTCGGTATTGCTATCCTTATTCCAATATTCGGCAAAGTCATAATTTTTGTGGGTGTCACAAAAGTTTTTAAAACTTGCCATGTAGCCCACGGGCGCGTCTAGCCAACAATAAAAATATTTGTCTGCTTCGCCCGGAATTTTAAAGCCAAAGTAGGGCGCATCACGCGAGATATCCCATTCCTGCAAGCCCGCTTTGAACCATTCATCTAATTTGTTGGCGACTTCAGATTGTAAGTGCCCGCGATGCGTCCACTCATGTAATAGTTTTTCATAATTCTGTAATTTAAAGAAATAATGTTCTGACTCTTTTTCAATAGGTTTTGCACCAGACAGCGTAGAGTAAGGATTTTTTAAATCGGTAGGCACATAGGTTGCACCGCACACTTCACAATTATCGCCATACTGATCTTTCGCGCCGCATTTAGGGCATTCACCTTTGACATAACGATCGGGGAGAAACATTTTCTTTTCCGGATCGTAGGCTTGTTTGATGGTGCGTTTGATAATATTGCCATTTTGCATATGCTTGTGAAAAATATCTTCGACTAAAGTTTTATTTTCAAGTGAGTGCGTCGTATAATAATTATCAAATTCAACAAAAAAATCTTTTAAATCGGCATGTTGTTCAAGCTGCATGTTTTTAACTAATTCTTCCGGTTCTATCCCGAGTTTTTGCGCTTGAATCATAATGGGCGTACCATGGCTGTCGCTGCCGCAAATGTAGATGCAGTGTTGCCCCTGCATTCTTTGGTAACGTACCCAAATATCAGCCTGAATGTAGCCAACTAAATGGCCGAGATGCAATGACCCATTGGCATAGGGAAGTGCGTTGGTAACAAGTATTTTGCGTACACCTATGGTCATGGAGTATCTTTCCTTGGCTAAAAAGCAGGATTATAGCAGTTCTCATGAAAGGATATAATCTTTGCTTGTGACTAAAGTTTGATCAGAATTAGATAACTTTAACAGTTAGGGTAATATCCGTATAATTGCTGGTCTTAGATAAAGGTATATTAGCCAATGGCAGTTCAAATACAAGCAATACGCGATAAGCTTTCGACCTATTGCGACCCTTATTTGCAGCTGGATTTAGGTGCTGCAAAAGTAGTGCAATCCATTGATATTCAACTAGACCGCGTTGATATTAAGCTGCAATTTGGCTATCCGTTTTTGACAAGCCGTGACGAGGTTATCTCGACGTTAAAAAACTGGCTGGCACCGGTTAGCGATGGCGCGACCGTCCATATTGATATTTCTTTTAAAATTGAAGCGCATACCGGCTCCCGTGGCATTAAAGCCGTAGCGCAAATTAAAAATATTATTGCGGTGGCCTCAGGTAAAGGTGGGGTTGGCAAATCAACGACGGCAGTCAATTTGGCGATAGCACTTGCGCAAGAGGGTGCACGCGTAGGGATATTAGATGCTGATATTTACGGTCCTAGCCAGCCTATGATGCTGGGCGCAACACAACCGCCTGAGCATAAACAACAAAAAGTATTATTACCGATTATGAGCCACGGCATTCAATCTATGTCGATTGGTTATTTAATCGATGAAAAAGCGCCTATGGTTTGGCGCGGTCCTATGGTTACAACTGCGTTGCAACAATTATTAAATGATACTCAGTGGGACGATTTGGATTATCTCATCGTTGATTTGCCACCAGGCACGGGGGATATTCAGCTGACTCTAGCCCAAAAAATTCCGGTAACGGGTGCACTCATTGTGACAACACCACAAGATTTAGCGTTGCTCGATGCGCGCCGTGCTTGTGAAATGTTTCGTAAAGTGAATATTCCTGTTTTAGGAATTATTGAAAATATGAGTTTGCACACTTGTGCGCAGTGCGGACATACGGATGCTATTTTTGGTGAGGGTGGCGGCCAGCGTATGGCTGAGCAATATAGCGTAGACTTATTGGGTCAGCTCCCGCTAGATCGTCGCATACGTGAAGAGACAGATCAGGGGAAACCAACAACGGTGGCGGACCCTCATGGCCAGATTGCAAAAATTTATCGCGAAGCGGCGCGCCGCGTTGCCGCAAAATTAGCGTTGCAAATAAAAGATTATTCACATAAATTTCCCACCATCGTGGTGAAGAACGATTAAATTTTAAAATAAGGATAACATTATGGCGATCAAGTCAGATAAGTGGATACGGCGCATGTCAGAGCAATTTGGCATGATTACGCCTTTTGAGTCAAACCAAGTTCGTACTTCTGCAAATGGCAAAACCATATCGCACGGCACGTCCAGTTATGGTTATGACGTGCGTTGCGCGAGTGAATTTAAAATTTTTACCAATATTAATTCAGCCATCGTTGATCCTAAAAATTTTACGGATGCGAATTTTGTCAATTTGAATGCTGAAGTTTGCATTATCCCACCTAACTCATTTGCGCTGGCGCGCAGCGTAGAATATTTCAAGATCCCGCGTAGAACATTAGTGATTTGTTTAGGTAAATCAACTTATGCGCGTTGCGGTATTATTGTGAATGTGACACCGCTTGAGCCGGAATGGGAAGGGCATATTACATTAGAATTTTCTAATACCACGCCATTGCCTGCGAAGATCTATGCAAATGAAGGCGTTGCGCAATTACTTTTTCTTGAATCAGATGAAGAGTGTGAGGTGTCTTACAAGGATCGTAGTGGTAAATACCAAGGACAGAAGGGTGTAACGTTGCCTATTGCGTAAGCGGTTATTTTTGCGTTAATAAAAAATCCTCTTCTTTTTCCTTTGGAATTGAGGTATTTAAAATTTTCAATAAAGAGAGTTATGATGGCGGGTAAATTCATATTTTAATCTCGTTTGGTTATTAGGAATGATACGAAATAATCGTATGTATTTTTTCTATGGCTTCGCTAACAATTTCTGCGGGGGCCTTAGAAATAAATTTTGCTTTGCGTGCGCGCCAATCAAGACTTTTTATTTGGTCTGTTAGGATTGCGCCATTTATTTTATGTTTTTTTGGGAGAAGAACTTCAAATGGATAGCCTTTAATTTTACTTGTGATTGGGCAAATTAATGCAAGACCAACTGCGCCATTATAGGATGCGGGAGATACCACTAAAGCAGGGCGTAAACCTGCTTGCTCATGACCAGCTTGTGGATTGAACTCGAGCCATATTAAATCTCCTTGATCGGGAATATAGTGTTTCTTTAATTTTGCTACCATGTTTCTCCACCAACAGACGTTCCAGTATCTATTTCTGAATGAATATTTTCCGGGGTTATTTTTGCCAGTAGTGACTCAAGGCGATATTTTTTTTGAATTAGAATATGATTATTTTCGACCGTGAGTTCAACGGGTTCACCTTCAGAAATACCGACCTGCTTTGCTATGGAGAGAGGTATTCTTATTCCAAGGCTATTACCCCATTTTGAAATATTTGCTAACATAATATAAGCCTCATTGAGTGTATACAAAGTATATACTATATTGTAGAGGGTTTCAATACCTACTGTGAAGTTCCACCTGCGCTACTTTATTTGCAATATTTATACCATTTGGTATAAATAACATTAATTATAATTTACACCATATGGTATAATGTATATATGAAAGCTAAATTAATTTTCAGAGAGAAAAATCTTCTTGAGGGCGGTTACATAGTTGAGTTGGTTTTATGGGAGCTGCCTAATAAGACAAAAGACAGGCCACATGAATACAAATATAGACTTTATTTTGGTGATAGCGATGGTAATTGTTTGGTGCGTTATGATAATGAAAGTGGCAAGGGTGATCATAAGCATATAGGGGAAAAAGAAATCTCTTATGAATTTGTGGATCGGGATAAGCTGATCAAAGATTTTTACCGTGATGTTATCCGGAATCATAAAAAGAGGAACAAACTATGACTAAAAAAAAATTGACCGTACAAGTGAGTTCGCTGGAGATCTCACTGGCTAAATTTAAAGAGGTGTGGGAGCGAGCAGAAAAGGGCGAAAAATTCCGTGCCCCGGTAGAGATTTTAAGTTTTGAAAATGCCGCTATCTTGATGAAAACGCTAAGCCCAAAACGGTTAGAGCTATTGCAAACTTTACATTTGCTAGGGCTGGTAAGTATTAGAAAATTAGCTAACGCGCTTCACCGTGATTACAGTAATGTTCATCAAGATGTGAAAGCACTTAATCAAATAGGTGTGATATTAGAAAAAGAAAGTAAATACTATGTCCCATGGGAAACAATTATCACGGAAATTTCACTTTGCACTGCCACATCTCCAAAACATACGCATCATAACCACAATAGTTCGGCAGCTTAATTTGAAAGATACGCTTACGAAGCCTGGCGCGTTAACTAATCTTCATTTTAATTGACGCATGAATGCTATTTATTTTTTCATGTAAATCACCAACACCAAATATGAGATCTTCCATTTGCACTTTTTGAAGATTCTCTTTCCGTTGATATTCAGTTCGATCTTGGTAGATAGCGGAAAACATCGTGATGAGGCGGGTTATTTTATCATATGGGAGGCGAATATGGTTAATATCGGTTAATAATTTAACGCCTGAGTCATTAGAGGTGACACGAATATATTTCTTAATTTCCTCTGTTGAAACATTACTTTCGTCAGCAAGCGCTATGATACCCTGGTTAAGTTCTTGGCGTTGAACTTCGATTGGCGTAAATATATTCTTCAATATATTGACTAAATAGTTTATTTCCTGTGAGGGGATTTTTCCCTGAATGATTTTGTATTCGCCGGTTAAGGGAATGGGGAAATTTAGAGCTTGTGCAATGATGTATTTGGCTAAGCTATCCTGATGAACTTTCTCATTGAATAGCTCAGTTTGTTCTACAATGAGAGAATAGAAGTTCGCCGTTAACGCTTTAGGCGTATTCCTTATGTTATCAATTGCAGTCCCTAGGTTTTTGTCGAAGTCTAAGGTATTTAAAGCCCTTTCATATTTCGTGAGTTCATCTAAATAAATTGCGTCAGGGAAGATCTCAGCCGGAGCGTTAGAAACTTTCTCTGCAAGAGCTTTTAACTTGCGTCGTATTTCAAAGTTTCTATCCTCAATAACTTTTAGCTTAACGGGTTGTTTTTGCTGGGCCTCATTATAATTGTTGAAAATGCTATTATTTCTGGCCAGCGGCCTGTTCTTTAAAGCTTTTTTAACTTCGTTAGCTTTCTGGTCGATCTGAAATACTTGAGCCGCGGTATCATCAGCATCATTGCTTTTCGTCACATCTGTCTTCTTTGAAGCTTTTTCAGCTTCTTTAGCTTCATTAGCTTTCTGCTCATCTAGAGCGATCTGAAGTACTTGAGCCGCGCTGTTGCCATCCCTATTTCTTTTTGTCACATCAGCGCCTTTTGCAATTAGCTTTTCATAGAAAGGAATATTAAGTTTGCTAGCAGCCCAGATTAATGCGGTATATTGATATTGACCTACGGCATCGAGATTAATTCCTTTCATGCTGAGCAATGTATCGAACATATGAGCTCGACCTTTTCGACCTTTACAGGCTGCCCAAATTAATGGCGTGTTGCCAAACTCACCCGCTACATTAAAATTGATGCCTGCTACGGTTAATAAGGCATCGAAAATAGCATCATGACCTTCATAAGCAACTAGGGTTAAGGCAGTGTCACCATCCTGATTCGCAGCATTGACGTCGATGCCCTGGACGGCCAATAACGCATTCAAAATAGCGAGGTTGTTATTCTTGGCGGCCCACATTAAGGCGGTATAACCAAACTGGTTAGTAGCGTTAATTTTAGCAACATCGTTAAGATTTTCTTGAATATAGCGTTGAACAATTGCTAAATCGGCATGCCTACCACTCCGAGCTGCATCAATAAATCTTTGAAAAGGAACTCTACCGCTTTGCATGTCATACCCCAAGTTGTTGCTTAAATATAATCGTGCCACAGGGCAAGAATATTTATATTGTTTGTCTAATGCGGACAAATTATACAGATAAGCGACAGAATGATCAAGGGTTGATCATTCTGTGTCGTAGCCGGGTAAGGTTCCTCTGCCATATAAACCCATCATAGTTTTGACTAAGATCTTTTGACAACCGGACATTAAACAGGACATTTCTATTGCCCATTATCAACAAAAATTGAATTAAATATGTTATAATCAATAGCATGAGGAAAAATATATCGGACAAAAGATCGGACATTTTAACGGCCATTGATAGAGGTGAAAATCTATCATTGATGGAGCCTCTATCCCTCTCTGAAAAGTCGATTCAGCGAAAAGAATTGACTGATCTTGCTATGGAGTTAGTGGCAAAATCCAGTGGATTTAGACGGAGCCTGCCATCTGCAATACAAGCATCTCTCGCAACCATGGTTCGCGCAATGAATTGCTATTACAGCAATTTAATTGAAGGACATGATACTCACCCTATTGAAATTGAACGCGCATTACAGGGTAATTATAGCTCCGATATCAAAAAACGTAATTTGCAGAAAGAAGCTAAAGCCCATATTGCTGTACAAGAGTGGATTGATGCAGGTGGAATTAAAGATAGCCTATTTTCTTACGAAGCAATTAGCGAAATTCATCGGCGTTTTTGTGGTTTGTTGCCAGAGGATTTGTTGTGGGTAGAGGACCCAGAGAGTAAAGCAAAAATAAAAGTCATCCCAGGTCAATTGCGACAATCTGACGTAAAAGTTGGTAATCATATTGCAATTAGTCCTGGTGCCGTACCTCGATTTCTCGCTCGTTTTGATTCTTTCTATACGGCTTTAGGGAAGTCAGAAACCTTATTGGCGCTCGCAGCGTCACATCATAGACTTTTATGGATACATCCATTTCTGGATGGGAATGGCCGAGTAGCACGTTTGATGTCGCATGCGATAACGCTTAATGTTCTAGATACGGGGAGCATGTGGTCTATCGCGCGTGGTTTGGCTCGTAATGTAACGAGATATAAAGCGCATCTTGCAAACTGCGATTCATCACGACGGAATGATTTAGATGGTCGTGGCAATTTAAGCGAAGAGGCGCTCGCGAGCTTTGTCAGATTTTTTCTTGAAACTTGCATTGATCAAATTAATTTTATGGAAAAATTGATGCAACCTGAATTATTGCGGGCAAGAATCTTATTATGGGCTCGTGAAGAAATTGAGATAGGACAATTACCTCAGCAAGCTTTGCAGATACTAGAAGCAATTTTATATCAGGGTGAAATCTCAAGAGGTGAAATGGCAGGTATATTGAATGTTACAGATAGGCATGCGCGTCGCTTAACTTCTGTTTTAATTGAAAGAGGCATTCTTATTTCTGATTTGCCAAAGTCATCATTAAAATTGGCATTCCCGGCGGCACTTGCCCATCGATGGATGCCGGGGTTGTTCCCACCCGAATAACAAATAATATCGGCGGACAAAGCCAGTTTGTCCGCCAATCTAAGCTTAGGAACGTGTACGAAATAACTTCCGCATCTAGCCGCCCATCTTTAGCCCATCTTCGAACGTTTTTCACGAAGAAAAACGCTTACATAGCCTGCTATGCGCACATTTTTCTTCGTGAAAAACGTTCGAATCTGAGCCAAAGCTGGACGGCTAGATGCGGAAGTTATTTCGTACACGTTCCTTATTGTTCGTCCGCATCATCCGCATCACCCATATCACTTTCTTGTAATGGGATATGACGGCTAGCGTTAACATGTTCACGCAACTCTTTGCCCGGCTTGAAGTGCACGGCATATTTTGGCTGTGTAATCAGTTTTTCACCTGTTTTAGGGTTATGAGCTTTGCGAGGTGGACGGTAATGTAGACAAAAACTACCAAAACCTCGAATCTCAATTCTGCCACCATGGCTGAGCTTATCACTCATCTGCTCAATAATACTATTGATGCTGAGTGCGATATCTTTCTCAGGAAGATGGGGTAATTGTTGGCTTATTTCGGCAATGAGCTGTGATTTTATTAGCATTGGCTATCAGCAGTAATGCTGCCTCCGTTTATGGACTATGACGAACAACTGCCTTGAACGATGAATATATTATAGATTTTAACAGAAATACGCGACTAGGGGGAAGAGAGAAGCCTGATTTGACAAAAATAATATCATTTCAGATCATATTATGATCAATATTGTCTACCTCTAGCGGTATTTTACTCATTGCCTTTTTATCTATTAGTGTAATTCAGTTTTGCTTATAATAAGCTACACAAAAATCTAGCCGTTATTCTTTCAATTGTTAAGGTGAATATGCATAAACTATTTTGTATCGCTCTTAGCCTTTCATTACTCGCAGTTTCCCCTTTAGCGCTAGCCGTTCGCGTTCACTCTATTTATCAAGCTGAAATACCGGTCGCAAGCCAGTCGGCAAAAGATAAAGCTGCTGCCGCGCAAATTGGAATAGCTCAGGTCCTAATCAAAGTGAGCGGAAATAGTCATGCATTAGAAGATAATTTGAGCTTAAAAGGCAATCTTGCGCACGCAGATGACTTGGTGCAGCAATACAGTTATTCCGCAACCAAAGGGCCTGACAAGACGCTTCCCTATTCACTCAAAATGCAATTTGACCCTGAAGTCATCAACAAAATGTTACGCGAATCGGGTACCGCAGTATGGGGCCAGAACCGTCCGTTAGTTTTAGTATGGCTTGCGCTTGAGACCCCAGCGCATCCATTGGATATCGTAGATAGCTCAACTGTCGATATTCAAAATTTGCTGACGCAAACCAGCAAGGAGCGTGGCTTACCGATGATTTTGCCCATGTTGGATGTTGCTGAGCTGGCGCAAGTTTCTGTGACAGATATTATTTCCAAAGCCGTGCCAAACTTGCAACATGTCTCGCAACGTTATCAAAGCGATGGCATTTTGATAGGGCACGTCACACAAACCAATGGAGATTACGCCAGTCAGTGGCAATTGATTTTGGGGACGGATCAATGGAGTTGGGATGTTAGCGGCAAAAATCTTCAAGAAATATTTTCGGGCATAGTGGATAACATTGCGGATACCTTAGCAGGACGTTTTGCAACGGTTGTCACGAATACCGTTCAATCGCAAATTACCTTGCGTGTTGCCGGTATAAAAGAACAAGCTGATCTGTTGCAGCTTATGAAATATTTACAACATCTCACCCCGGTCGCCGATGTGCAGCTTAAGGGTGTTTCAGGAAATCAGGTTATGTTGGATATTAGCTTGCGCGGCACGAAACAAGCTTTTGTACAAGCTGCAACGGTCGGCAAAAAATTAACACCCGATGCCGGAGCCTCGTCACCAGATGATTCACTCCAGTATAAATGGGTGCAGTAGAGAAACTTCAAGAAAGGATACGTCATGCGACAAATCGATTCGAAAATTTATATTGCCCTAGGCGCGGCGCTTGCCCTCAGTCTTTTGTATTTGTTATCGCCTATACTGACTCCTTTTATTATCGGCGCATTCCTTGCTTACTTGTTTGATCCCTTAGTCCGAAAGTTAAAACAACATCATGTGCCACATTATGTCAGTATCAGCATCGTATTCTTTTTCTTTTTTCTTATTTTGTTAGCCTTATTGTTATTATTGATACCGTTAGTGGAATCACAAGTCCAGCATTTTGCCGAGATTATCCCTAATACGATTGATTGGTTACAGAATACCATTTTGCCATGGTTGAAAGACAATTTAGGCATTGATAGCGAAGCGATTAATGTCGCTAGCATCAAAAAGCTCCTCGCTGACAATGTCACGAAAGCCGGAGGCGCTGCAACGATTGCTGTGCAGGCGGTTGTGACCTCAGGATTTAAAATTATCGAGTGGATTATTAAGCTTATCCTCATTCCTGTCGTGGCTTTTTATTTGATGTGCGACTGGGATAGATTCTTGCGCGGCATTCAAAATTTGATTCCGCGTAATACAGAGCCAACTTTCACACGCTTAATGAAAGAATGTAATAGCGTGCTGGGCGCGTTTTTACGCGGACAGTTGATCGTTATGATTTCCTTAGGCGTGATTTATGCGGCGGGCTTAACGCTGATAGGCTTGCAAGTCGGGATTATCATTGGTGTCATCGCCGGCTTGTTAAGCATTGTTCCCTACTTGGGGACTATCACAGGTGTGTTAATTGCCATGGTTGCAGCTTATCTGCAAATGGGCACATTAAAAGCGGTTGCCTTGGTCTTGTTAGTGTTTGCCGTGGGTCATTTGATTGACCATTTATTTTTGACACCTAAGCTCGTAGGTGGCCGTATAGGTTTGCATCCAGTCGCTGTGATTTTTGCTATTTTAGCGGGGGGATGTTTATTTGGTTTTGTTGGGGTATTGTTAGCTTTGCCTGTTGCGTCTGTTATTATGGTATGGCTGCGTTATTTGCATAAACGTTATTACAAAAGTGATCTTTATCATTCTTAACAGTGGGCGGATATGATTAATCAGTTAACCTTAGGCGTGGGAATAAAAGACGAAGCCACTTTCGCAAATTACTATCCTGGCAAAAATGCATTACTTATCGAAGAGCTCAAACGTAGCGCGCAAGGCTATGGCGAACGGGTTATTTATTTCTGCGGAGCCGGTGGCGAGGGCTGCACGCATCTATTGCAAGCTTGTTGTCATGAAGCTAACCGTCACAAGCTAAGCGCTGTTTATATTCCGCTGGCGAGTTTAATTGAGTACTCTCCTAGCGTTCTTGACGGGCTTGAAACATTAAATTTAATTTGCATCGATGACTTGCATCTTATTGCCGGTAGGCCGAATTGGGAAGAGGCTTTTTTTCATGCTTATAATCGCATGCATGATGTCGGTGCCAAATTAATTGTGACGGCTAACGTTATGCCCAAGGCTCTGGGTTTAAGATTGCCTGATTTAGTCTCACGCTTAACCTGGGGTGTGGTTTTTCAATTGCAATTTTTATCCGACGAAGAAAAATTAATTGTCTTGATGATGCGAGCGGAGCGTAGAGGATTGACATTATCCGAAGAGGTCGGCAAATTTATTTTAAATCATTGTCCGCGTCATATGTCGACATTATTTGCCGCACTGGAAGCATTGGATAAAGCATCACTTGCCGCACAACGAAAATTAACGATCCCTTTTGTGAAGACAGTTTTGCTAATTTAAAATGTAAATGGAGTTTTCATGTCTGAAATAAAAGAAATTATCGCGCTTGAAATCATAGATTCGCGCGGTAATCCAACCATAGAAGCCGAAGTTATTTTGAATGATGGTGCAAGAGGTCGTGCCGCGGCGCCATCTGGCGCATCCACCGGTTCGCGTGAAGCGTTAGAATTACGTGATAAAGATCCCAAGCGTTTTTTAGGCAAAGGTACATTAAAAGCCGTAGCCAATATCAATGGCGAGATAGCTCGCGCACTGAAAGGCCTTGATGCAACAGATCAAAAGACAATAGATGGCACGCTCATCGCCTTGGATGGCACTAAAAATAAAGACCGTTTAGGCGCAAACGCCATGTTGGCCGTATCGCTTGCCAATGCCAAGGCTGCGGCCGCCTCTAAAAAACAACCGTTATATGTTTATCTTGGCGGCCAAGGGCCGTATACCTTGCCCGTGCCTATGATGAATATTATCAATGGCGGTGTGCATGCAGATAACAATCTTGATATCCAAGAATTTATGATAATACCTGTCGGTGCGAAAACATTTAACGAGGCCTTACGTTGGGGCGTGGAAATTTTTCATCAATTAAAAAATGTGTTACACCAAATGAAGCTGAGCACCAGTGTTGGCGACGAAGGGGGTTTCGCGCCTAATTTGCCAAACCATGACGCTGCAATTGAAGTGATACTAAAAGCTATCGAGGCTGCAGGTTATCGGCCAGGCAAAGATATTTTTCTCGGCTTAGACGTGGCGAGTTCTGAATTTTATAAAAATGGCAAATATCACTTTGCTGCGGAAAAGAAAAATTTGTCCTCAGCAGAGTTGGTAGACTATCTTGCTAAGTTTGTCGAAAACTATCCTATCATTAGCATTGAAGATGGTATGGCAGAAAATGATTGGCAGGGTTGGAAATTATTAACGGAGCGTCTCGGCAAGCAAGTACAGCTTGTCGGAGATGATTTGTTTGTAACAAACACGGAAATTTTTGCAGAAGGTATCGCCAAAAAAATCGCCAATGCTATCCTTATTAAACCCAATCAAATTGGTACCTTGACAGAAACATTAGCCGCGATTCAAATGGCGAAGAAAGCGCGTTATAATACGATTATCTCGCACCGTTCCGGTGAAACAGAAGATACCACCATTGCGGATTTAGCGGTTGCAACCAACGCAGGACAAATCAAAACGGGTTCTTTGTGTCGCTCTGATCGCGTTGCGAAATACAATCAGTTATTACGCATTGCCGCACAACTGGGTGAGCGTGCTCAATACGCAGGCGGCGCGATTTTTTCTCAATTTACCAATCTTGCCGTTATGGAGATGCCTCACTAATGGCTGCCGTGAAATTTAAAATTTTGCCTGCTGTGCTGATAGTGATTTTGTTGGTACTGCAATACCGTTTGTGGTTTGAAAACGGCGGTCTTATCGATATGTACCGCATGAAAAAACAACTTGCCATGCAAGTACAGCAAAACGAAAAATTAAAAAAGCGTAACGAAAAATTATTAAAGCAAGTGCAATATATGCAAGCCAGTAATGATGCAGTGGAATCTAAAGCTCGCGGCGAACTCGGTATGATTAAAAAAGGCGAAACATTTTATCAAGTAGTAAAATAAAGGGTCTTAAATGAAAATTTTATTGAGTAACGATGATGGTTTTCTCGCTCCTGGCTTAAAAATGCTAGCCAAAGTACTAGGGGAAATTGCAGAAATTACAGTAGTGGCTCCTGACCGTAATCGCAGCGGTGCGAGTAACTCACTGACTCTTGATAATCCGCTGCGTACATCAAAAGCCGACAATGGTTTCATTAGCGTAAATGGTACGCCGACAGATTGTGTTCACTTAGCTGTGACAGGATTACTAACAGAAATGCCAGATATGGTTGTATCAGGCATAAACGAGGGTTCCAATTTAAGCGACGATGTTTTGTATTCAGGAACAGTGGCTGCCGCAACGGAAGGACGCTTTTTAGGTTTGCCCTCTATTGCTGTATCACTTGCCGGTCCCAAATGTCAGTTTTATGAAACCGCAGCCTATGTTGCAAAATTGCTAGTCGAACGTATGGGTCGCGAAAGACCGCCAGCTGATACCATTCTGAATGTTAACGTGCCTGATTTACCCCTGTCTGAAATTAAAGGCTTCCAAGTAACGCGCTTAGGTACCCGGCATATTGCAGAGCCTACCATCAAAGCTGTTGATCCTCGCGGGCGCAAAATTTATTGGGTTGGCGCGCCTGGACCTGAGCAGGATGCAGGCCCTGGCACCGATTTCCATGCCGTTAGTATGGGTTTTGTGTCTATTACACCACTTCATTTAGATTTAACGCATTATAAAGTTTTTGAGCAATTATCAGGCTGGGTTAAGTCTATTGAGGTGGTGTAACCTCTTGATAGCAAAATAATCTTTTTAAGAGAATAGAAATTGATCAAATGCAAGCGAATTAGTTGAAAATAAATTATTCTCTTTTTCCAGACTGTTGCATGGATTGATTAATATTAGACCATATTCGATGCTGACGCTGCTCGCAAATATCAGTATAATAAATGAATAGCCACTCAGCGTCCCTTCAAGGATGAAAACCTAAGGCTTTACGAGGTTTTTGATGCCGAGAAAACTGAAGCAAGTGCCTGACCAAAAAATCTTGCCGGTTAAAAAGGCCAGCAAGAAAAATGAAAAAATAACAGGTCTAGATAATGAGCTAGAAGTCATTCCTGATCTGATTGAAGAGGATCAGGAGGAAGTTGCACATACCGAAGAAATCCCTGCTGATATTATAGAGGCTACCGTTGAGGCAGAGGTGCGGGTTTCTTTATCTGCAAAAGCATCAGATCCCACACAAATTTATTTAGGCGAAATTGGTTATTCGCCCTTGCTTACTGCGCAAGAGGAAATTGATATTTCGCGTCGTATTCAACAAGGCGATAAAAAAGCGCGCGCAAGAATGATTGAAAGTAATTTACGTCTCGTGGTGAAAATAGCGCGACGCTATTATAACCGCGGTTTAGATTTTTTAGATTTGATTGAAGAGGGCAACTTGGGGTTGCTGCGTGCAGTTGAAAAATTTGATCCAGAGCGCGGTTTTCGTTTTTCGACTTATGCGACATGGTGGATACGACAAACCATAGAGCGCGCCATCATGAATCAAACCCGCACGATTCGTTTGCCCATTCACGTTGTTCGTGAATTAAATTCGTATTTGTCAATGGCGCGCGAACTGCTAAAAAAACAAAATCATGAACCAAGCTATCAAGACATCGCCACGGCAATGAATAAACCCGTAAGCGACATCAAAGATATGCTTGAACTAAACGAGCATATGATTTCTCTGGATTCGATTGTTGGCAATGAAAATAATACCGGCCGCCCCTTAATGGATGCGATAGCGGATAAGCATAAAACGGATCCTGCCGAATTATTATTAGATGAAAGCATGTCTGCACATTTAGAAGAATGTTTGCAGGCACTCAATGAAAAGCAGCGTGAAGTGATTTGTCGCCGCTTTGGTTTATCAGGTTATGACCGTGAAACCTTAGAAGAAGTAGGTCGCGCAATTGGCCTGACACGCGAACGGGTTCGCCAAATTCAAATGAGTGGTTTGAAAGCATTGCGCGAGATTATGAAAAAGCAAGGCATCACCGGGGAGAGTTAACGTTTCTTGGTAAAACTTTATTTTTATCCTTGAAAGAGTTAACTGTATCTTTAAGTACTTGCGCATTTGTCAAGGCACCATATAAGCCTAGTCCTGTATACAGACCCGCATACGACAATCCGCGATAAGTAGGCGAAATGCTATCAATGCCACCCAATTTTGCAATGAGTATATATCTTTGCATACTACTAAAAATATCAGACAGATAATGCCCGCTGGATAAAACCCATTGCTTCCAGTTCAAATTATATTGCGGATTTGCACTTTCCTCTTTCGCGATACTTTGCATTTCAATATCCAATATTCCCTTTGGCTTTTCACCCGCATCAGCGCGATCGATTAAGCGACTGGTTACATCATGGCATTTGCTTTCACATAAGCTAAGGTAAAGGGCAATGGGGATAGCTGCACCAAAGCCAACCCAAGACATCTTAAGAAATGCTTCATCAAGGCTAAAGCTGTCTGTGATGAGGATGGCAATAGCAAGACCCGTATCCGAGATAGTATCTAAGATGTTACCGAGAAATTGCATGCGCAAGCATATGCTGCTAGGTTCCGAATAGGGGGCATCGAGCTCTTCTGGTTTTTCGGCTAATAATTTATCAGTAATGGTTTTGGTGGTGGGTATCATAATCAGCTCTGCATGTGGGTTACAAATGAGAATGATAATCATTTAATATTTAAAT
>Ga0206981_10122_pt1 | contig 23891 bp, 16 predicted proteins | sample Alteio_BWMinCont_17_FD_153312 | JGI IMG/M metagenome (GOLD analysis project Ga0206981, IMG submission 153312) | Enriched cells from forest soil in Barre Woods Harvard Forest LTER site, Petersham, Massachusetts, United States -... | ecosystem: Environmental > Terrestrial > Soil > Temperate forest >... | reverse complement strand
CCGATTCGATGGGGAACTGATTTTCTTACCTGAGGCGGGCTTCGACGGCATGATTGAAGCGGATCAGTGCTGCCCACTCCAGGCCATCGGTGTGCTGCCAGACGATTTCGCCGTTGAGGCTGCTGGCGATCTCGATGGGCGAGAGGTCGTGGTGCAGGCCGAAGTATTTTTGTTCAACGGCTGGGCTGTCGAGGTGGAAGGGCAAAGCGGCAGGTTCTTCCTTGGTGGAGAAGACAAGCGCGGTGGAGTAGTCGGCGGGCGTCTGGGCGGCCTTGACGATCTGTGCGGCGGTGAAATCTTCGAGGCGATCGACGTCGTAGGGCGCTTTGACATAGCCAAGTTCCGGACGGGTCAACTCATCTGAAACAGGCCATGCCGTGAGCACCGTCGAGCCTGGATAGCGGCCTGTCAACTGGCGAATGGCTTGCTGATGTAGGCGGATGACCTGGGCATAGGTGAGGTTGTCTTCCGGCGCGAAACCGTAGGGCGGATTGATGAACAGTGCGACCACGAATGCTGCAGCGGAGAAGGCTGTAAGCAATTGCCAGTAACGCGTGCGCCGGTGGAATGTGGAGACGGCTACCAGCAGCACCAGCGGATACATGGGCAGTAGATAGCGCGTGAGCAGGGCTCCTCCAAGCACGGAAAAGGCTAGCGCGTTGACCAGCAGCAGGGCATAGATACGGGTCTGGGCAGGGAAGCTGATGCGGGCCGGAGTTTCGCCGCGCGGATCTTTGACAGGGTCGAGCACCATCGCCGCAGCTGTGCAGAGGACGGGCACGAACATGTTCATATGCGCGAACAGATGCAGCAGACGATGGCCGAAGGCGGCGAGGATGCGCAGCGGTTCGAGCGTGGAGGTAGCGTTGTAGCGCAGGAATTCAGGATTGCCGAAGAGGAAGCCGGTCTTGGCGTAGTGATAGCCGTACCAGGCGGCAAGCGGCAGCAGGCAGACACTGTAGCAGGCCGCCAGCTGATAGCTGCGGCGGCGAATGGCGGCGGGCTTGCGGAAGGCTACTCCGAGCTCGAAGGCAGCCAGGGCCAGCGGCGTGATGATGGCTGTTTCCTTGGCCAGAACGGCGACGGAAAACCAGACGGCAGCCGGCCATACTTTGTGGTTTCCCGGCAGGCGGGTGGCATCGGGCAAGGCGTAGACAAATGCCCAGAGAGTGGCTGCCGCGGCGAAGATGTCGGCGTGGGCCAGGGTGCTTTGCGCAAACCAGATGGGGTAGAGCGCCGTAAGCAGGACAGTCCAGAAAGCGACCAGCGAGCTGCCGTTGAGGCGCATGGCCAGTCGCCAGACGGCGAGCAGGCCAGCGGCGGCAACCATGAGCACCGCCTCGCGCGTGACCTCGGGATGAAAGCCGCAGACCTTCCACCACAGAGCGAGGTACACCGATGGCAGCGGCGGATGGGCGTTGCTGATGGTAGTGATGGGTATCAGCGAGCCGGTGCGGAAGAAGTCCCATGCGGCGGGGATGTAGTAGCCGGCTTCGTCCCAGTAGTAGGGTAGGCGCAGCAGGCTCCAGTGAGTCAGATAGAGCGCCGCGAAGATGACCGGGAAGATCATCCACAGCGGCAGCTGCGCGTCTGTCAGGTAAAGCGGCCCGAATGCTACCCGCGGATTAAGAAGGCGGCGCAGGCGGGAGCCTTCCGGCATCGGTGGCCTGGATTGCTTGGGCGCTTCCGATGATTCCGGTAGTTCGGCTGAGTACGATGCGTGGGGTTCGCTCATCTCTCGTGGTTATGCTGAGGTTCGTATCTGTTGGAGACTTGCGCTAATTGACGACGCCTTGAGGGAAGTTCGGATTCTGCGGCTCAAGGTTCAGTTCGCCGAAGGCCTGCTCATATTGGGCGAGGTTCTGGCCCAGCACGTTCCAGAGCGCCTTGGCCTGCTGAGGACTGAGAAAAATGCCCTGGTGGTTCTGAATGCTGAGCTGATCGGGGCTCTCGGAGTTGGCCTGGCCGAAGACGAGATGGAAATCCCAGACGCTGACGCGAATCTGGACGCTGTTGGCATAGGTATCGCGGTATCCGGGGGCTTGCACTAGGTTGACGCGCGGTTGCTGTTGCTTCTGGCTCATAGTCTCACCAGATTACTCTGAGTGGCGCTGTAAAGGCGATCTTGGGTGGAACTGCTAAGCGGTTCAATAGAAAGATGATTTGCTCCTTGAATATCATTGCCGCCGGTCTGTAGAGTATGGAACGCGCGGAGGATTGTCTTTTTGCCGTCGCACGAGGAGACCGGATTGCGGCGACGGGATGTTGTGAAGCTGGCGGCCTTGGGCGCCGCTGGGTTGGTGCTACCGGAGACGGTGCGAGCCGCTGCGAAGCAGATTCCTGTCCAGTTTCCGGTCATTGACACGCATATCCATCTCTTCGATACGACGCGCACCTGGGGCGTTCCATGGCCTACCAAGGACGATCTCGTACTTTTCAAGCCAGCACTGCCGCCGCGTTATGTTGAGCTTTCCGCAAAGCATGGCGTGGCCGGGGCGATCGCCATCGAAGCCAGTCCGCTCAAAAGCGATAACGACTGGTTGCTGAAGGTTGTGGCCGAGAACCCGGTGATGGTGGGCATGATCGGCGATCTGATTCCGGGTACGCCCTCCTACATGGCCGATCTGGAGCGGCTGCGGAAAAATCCGCTATTCCTCGGCATTCGCTACGGTAATATCTGGAATCGCGATCTGTCCGCCGATCTGGACAAGCCGGGGTTTGTGGATGGATTGAAAGCCCTGGCGCACGCAGGCCTGACCCTTGACAGCGCCAATCCTGACGAAAAGCTGCTCGCCGCCATCCTGAAAATTTCTGAGCTGGTCCCTGACTTGCGCATCGTCGTCGATCATCTGCCTCACGCGGTGGTTCCCACCGAGGCAACAGAACGAAAGCAGCACTTCGACCGCCTTCAGGCATTGGCGCAAAATCCTCACGTCTTCGTGAAGCTGTCGGAGATTCCGGTCTTGGTAGATGGCACACTGTTGACCGATCCCTCTGCCTATATAGAACATCTCGATGCGATCTGGGAGATCTTCGGCGAGGATCACATCCTCTTCGGCAGTGACTGGCCCAACAGCGACCACGTCGCACCCTATGATGCGACGTTTTCAATCGTGCAGCGGTACATCTCCGGCAAGAGCGTCAAGGCCGGGGAGAAGTATTTCTGGAAGAACTCGATTGCCGCGTATCGCTGGCGTCCGAGGCGTTCCAACCAGCGTTTAGGGTGATCGGCCAGCCGGAGAGAACGTAGTTCCTACCCTGTAAATAGCAGACGAAACATGAGATAGGCCCAGTTACAAATCATTACGAATTCAAATAGAAAATACTTTGCCTTTGGAATTTTCTCCGTGCTATTATCCGGGTCGCTGCCCATCTCGCCCATTGCAGGTGTTTAATTGTGCGGCCTGAAATTTCAGCCAGACAGCAGGGAGCCTTCCATCCATGACCTTGAAAACGAACGACAGTCTTCGATTGACAAAATCCACCTCCGCTAAATCCATGCCCTCAAAACTTATGGTGAGTGGGCTGGCGTTGCTGCTGACTGCCAGTTTTACCTCTGCGCAGAACGCTCCCGAAGCGGGCAAGGATGCAGGTAAAGATCCGCTGAAGGCTGGATTTGAAAATCCACCGGCCGGTGCGCGTCCGCGCGTGTGGTGGCATTGGATGAATGGCAACATCAGCAAGGAAGGCATCAAGCTCGATCTGGAATGGATGCACCGTGCCGGACTGGCCGGTTTCCAGAACTTCGATGCCGCCTTGCAGACGCCGCAGGTTGTGAAAAATCGCCTGGCCTACATGACGCCGGAATGGAAAGACGCCTTCAAGTATGCGACCACGATAGCCGACCAGCTCGGTCTCGAAGAAGCCATTGCCGGCTCGCCGGGATGGAGCGAGACGGGCGGCCCCTGGGTGCCTGCCTCCGAGGGTATGAAGAAGTATGTGTGGAGCGAGACTGCCGTTGAAGGTGGCAAGCCTTTCACCGGCACCCTTGCCCATCCGCCGACCGTTACCGGCGCATTCCAGAATCTGCCCGTTCACGACCTGCTCGAAGCACCGGAGGGATCGAAGCCCATTCCGCAGTTCTACGCGGACGGACCGGTAGTGGCCTACAAACGCGCATCGGAAGATGTTTCGCTGGAATCGCTGCACGCCAAGATGACCGCCAGTGGCGGTTCGCCCGATGCGGCAATGCTCGGCGATGGCGATCTGCAGAAGACGACCAAGCTGCCAATGCCCAAGACAGTCGGTGACAGCGCATGGATCCAGTGGGAGTTTCCCGAGCCACAGACCATTCGCGCCGTCACCATCGTGACTCCCGCGCTGGGCTTCGCTGCGTCCTTCATGGGGCTTGATCCCGATAAGTCTCTTGAGGCTAGTGATGATGGCCAGACCTTCCACGAGATTGCCACACTCAGCGGTCCCAAGGGCGGCGGCATCGCAAGCAGTGCTCCGCAACACACGATTTCATTTCCCGACGTCAAGGCGAAGTTCTTCCGGGTCTCCTTCAAGCGCATTCCGCCACCGCCCCTTCCGCCCTGGATGGAGGGCATCGATTTCAGCTCGATGGGGATGAAGATGCCGCCACCCCCAACCGACTATGAGATTGCGGAGTTGTCGCTGCACACCGGCGCGCGCGTCAATCATTTCGAAGACAAGGCAGCTTTCGTGCCGGTGGCTGATCTGTACGGTTTTGCAACGCCGCGCGTGCCTGCGGGAGCGACGATTGCCAAGTCCGATGTGATCGATCTGACCGGCAAAATGCATCCCGATGGCACGCTGGACTGGACGCCTCCTGCCGGCGACTGGGTGGTTGTGCGTTTTGGCTACTCGCTGCTGGGCATCACCAATCACCCCGCCACAGCGGAAGCCACCGGCCTCGAAGTCGACAAGCTGAACTCCGGCTTTGTGAAGAAATACATGGAACGCTACCTGGACAGCTACAAGCAGACGGTTGGCCCTGAACTGATGGGCAAGAAGGGCATCCGCTATGTGGTTACCGATAGCTGGGAGGCCGGCTCGCAGAACTGGACCGACAACATGATGGCCGAGTTCAAAAAACATCGCGGCTATGACGCCACTCCGTGGCTGCCGGTGCTCACGGGCCAAGTGGTGCAGAGCGCTGAAGCCAGCGATCAGTTCCTCTGGGACTTCCGCAAGACCATCGGCGATCTCATAGCCGATGAGCACTACGGGCAGGTGCAGGCGTCGATCAAAGAGCGCGGCATGGGGCATTACGGGGAATCGCACGAAAGCGGGCGCGCCTTCGTTGCCGATGGTATGGAAGTGAAGAAGCTCGACGACATTCCGATGTCTGCCATGTGGACGCAAGTTCCCGGTATGAATAAAGAACAGTTCGGCTATAACGCCGACGATCGCGAATCGGCTTCTGTCGCGCATATCTACGGACAGAATGTAGCTGCGGCAGAGTCGATGACCGCTGCGGCCGCGCCCTGGGCATGGGCGCCAGAAACGCTGAAGCCAACGGCAGATCAGGAACTGCTCAACGGTATCAACCGCTTTGTGATTCACGAGTCGGCGCATCAGCCGCTGGTCGGCCCACACACCGCACCCGGCCTCACGCTTGGGCCGTTCGGACAGTGGTTTAATCGCAACGAAACGTGGGCTGAAGAAGCCGCTCCGTGGATCAACTACATCGCCCGCAGCAGCTACCTGTTGCAGCAAGGGCACTTCGGTGCGGATCTGGTCTACTTCTATGGTGAAGACTCGAACCTGACCGCGATCTTCAACGATAAGGCTCCGGAGATTCCGGCAGGCTACGGCTTCGATTACATCAACGCCGACGGCCTCATTCACGAACTCAGCGTTGCCAACGGACGCATCGTTACGAAAAGCGGCATGAACTACAAAGTGCTTGGCCTCGACGCCTACAGCAAGCACATGTCGCTGCCGGTGCTGCGCGCGATTCACAAGCTGGTTGAGAATGGTGCAGTGGTTGCCGGAGCCAAGCCGGTCGACGACCCCAGCCTGGCCGACGATGCGGCTGAGTTCCACAAGCTGAATGACGATTTGTTCGGCGATGGCAGCGGCGTGCACAAGGTGGGCAAAGGCACGGTCTACGCCGGCCAAAGCCTCACCGATGTCTTCGCGGCAATGAAGCTGACGCCGGATTTCGACTACACCAAGCCGGAGAACGATCAACGCCTGCTCTTCGTTCACCGCAAGACAGCCGAGGGCGATCTTTACTTTGTCGACAATCGCGGCGACCAAGATGCAACTGTGTCCGCGAGCTTCCGCGTGACGGGTAAGGCTGCAGAGCTGTGGCATCCCGAAACGGGTACCTCAGAGCCTGCCTCTTACAGCATTGCCGATGGACACACCACAGTCCCGCTGCATCTTGAGCCGTGGGGAACGGTCTTCGTTGTCTTCCGCAAGCCAACCAAAGAGACCACGCACATGCTGCCCAAGGTTGCCGAGACTGAAGTTGCCACGGTCGATGGACCATGGACAGTAAACTTCCAGGCAGACCGCGGCGCGCCGCCGTCGATCACGCTGGACAAGCTGACCGCATGGAATGAAAGCACGGATGAAGGCGTCAAGTACTTCTCCGGCAACGGTACCTACACCAAGACCATCCATGCATCGGCAGATTGGTGGAAGAAGGATGGCCATGTATGGCTTGACCTGGGCGATGTAAAGAATCTTGCCGAGGTCAAGATCAACGGCAAGTCGGTCGGCGTGGTATGGCATGCGCCGTTCCGCATCGATGTAACCAAGGCGATGAAGCCTGGAGCGAACGAAGTGTCGATTCAGGTGACGAATGCCTGGGTCAATCGCCTGATCGGTGATCAGCAACCGGACGCAAAGGAGAAATACACCATGGCCGATGTGAAGCCCTACAAGGCAAAATCTCCGTTGCTGCCTTCCGGTCTGCTCGGGCCTGTGCGGGTGATCTCGGAAGCCAAGGCCGAATAACAAACACGCAGTAAAAAGGGCCGAGTCCTTTGTGGACTCGGCCCTTTTGTGTCTCTCTGTTGAACTAACTGATGCCGAGCTTATGCATGTAGTCTGCATCGATCTTGAGAGAGTCCATCGGCGGCACGGTAAATGCCTCCTGCTCGACGAAGACATGTTTGATGTTGCCGCCCTTGGCCGCCTCGGCAAAGATGGGCTTGTAATCGATGATGCCGCCTTTGCCAAGCTCGATGGGCGCGGGTTCGCCATCGGCGCCGACGCCGGGGGTGATCTTGATGGGCTTGAAGTCCTTCACGTGCAGCATGGTGATGCGCTTGGCATACTTGCGCAGAAATTCGACAGGCTGGCCGCCGCCGATGATAACCCAGCCGCAGTCCATCTCCATGGTGACTTTGGCGGGATCGGTGAGCCGCATAAGTTCGTCATATGGCACCTTGCCATCGGTCGTGTGGAACTCGGTGTAGTGGTTGTGATAGGCGAAGTTCAAGCCCGCCGCATGAACCTTTTCGCCGATAGAGTTGAGGTTCTCCGCGTTCCATTGCCAGTCTTCGAGCGTGAACGCGTGATGGCGCTGTTCAGGCGTCATCGTCTTGAGCTTCGCAGGATCTTTGAGCGCCGGAGAGGAGCAGACGATCGTACCGTTGCCCACAGCCTTGCTGAAGGAGACGATCTCATCCAGCTTGGTGCGCAGCATGGGCATGGGATAGTGCGCGCTGACAAGGTTAAGTCCCGCGGCGGCAATCGCAGCTTTTGCTTCTGCACCGGAATGGTTGAAATAGCCCGCAGACTCAACCTCACGGAAGCCGAGAGCGCCAAGCTGCTTGAGCGTGCCATCGAAGTCCTTAGGCAGTTGATCGCGCACCGAGTAAAGCTGCAGGCCAAGCGGCACATTGAGCGAACTAGCCGCATGAAGCAGAGGACTGCTCATAAGCGCCGAGCCGCAGAGCAGCGAAGCTGATCCGGCTTTGACAAAATCTCTTCGCGAAGCATTCACAGTGATACCCCTTTTCCCGTTCTGAAGAATCATATCCGATGATTAAACGTTGCCCTTGCGCATCTCTTCGGCAAGATGTTCTGAAGCCCGCATCGACAGGGCCAAAATCGTCATCGTCGGGTTCTGCCAGCCTCCGCTGACAAAGCTGCTGGCGTCGACCACCAAGAGATTTTTGATGTCGTGGCTTTGATTCCATTTGTTGAGAACGCTGGTTTTGGGATCGTCGCCCATGCGGCAGGTGCCTAGCTCGTGAATGCTGTAGCCGGGCGGGTTGACGTTGTAGTTCTTCACCAGCACTTCAAAGCCTGCTGCCTCAGCCATGGCGACGCTGGTATCCACCGCATCGCGCGCCATGTCGTGCTCGTTGTCGGTGTATTTGGTGTCGATGCGCAGCGCTGGAATATTCCATGCGTCGACTGCCTCTTTGTCGATGCTGACCTGGTTCTCATAGCGCGGCAGCACCTCACCCATGATGCCGGTATGAAAGCCGCTGCCGTGATAGGTGTCCAGCTTCTCTTCAAGCTCCGCGCCGTATGCAGCAAAGTTGCGCGGGTCCATGCCGCCGGTGCTGCTGAAGATGTTGAGCGCATAGCCGCGCAGAAACTTTGGATGCTTCGACTCGATATTGCGAAAGCGCGGAATGAGTGCGCCACCGCCCATCAGCGTTGAGTTCGATTTACCGTTGCGTGCTTCAGGAACGGAACAGGTAACGCCCGCGCCGTAGATCTGATCGGTGAGATAGTGGCCCAGCACGCCGCTTGAATTCGCGATCTTTGAATTGAGCAGCAGACGCGTGCTTTCGAGCGTGCCCGCTGCAAGGACAACGACGCGCGCCTTGATCGACATCTCGCGATGCGAGAGACGATCGACAAAATGCACTTCGTTGACAAGGCCGGTGTTCTTGTCGACGCTCAGTTCGCGGACAACAACGTTCGGAATAGCCTTCATCTTGCCGGTTTCAAAGGCATCGGGCAGCAGCAGATTGACCGAACTGGCCAGGCCATTGACGCCGACCGAGCTGCGCGCCTTGCACACCGGCACGCTCATCTTCTTGCCCGCATCGCGAAACCGCTGCATGGCCACGGTCCACGGCGCATCGTCGACAACAAAATTTCCGTCGGGATATTGCGGCAGCCCATCGGCATGGCCGGTCACGCGGAAGATCGCTTCCACGCGTGCGTAGTACGGCCCGAGGTCGGCAAGCGAGATCGGCCAATCGTCGCCGTAGCCATCGTGCGATTTCCCTTTGAATTCGTAGTCGCTCAGGCGAAATGATTGGCGCGACCAGAAGAGTGAGCGTCCACCAAAGAGCCGCACACGTACCCAGTTATACGGCTTCTGAGGATCGTAGGTGTAAGGAACTTCCTTCTCGTCGACCCAGGTGTTGGCGTTGAATTCGTTGGACTGAAAGACATGCGGCAACTGGCCCGGCTGCTTGAATCCGCGATACGGAAGTGTGTAGGCGGGCTTGACTTCAGTGTCTTTATGCACGTCGGCGATAGGGCCGGCGTTGAGCATCACGCAATTGATGCCTTTCCCGGTGAGTATCTTTGCGGCCATGCCGCCCGAGTGGCCGGAGCCAATGATGAGTACGTCAACTTTTTCTTCGGCCATGATTCCTCGGGCTCTGCATAGATATAGCTAGTTCACAGAAGATCGGCGTGATGCTGCCTCGCGCCGCAGATCGGGATCGACCGGATACCAGTACAAATCCACATCCGGCACCTGCTTCCCAGCCGCGCGCGCCGCATCGGCCCAGGCCTGTGAATTGACGGTCGCGGTGCGGAGATCCATATGCGCGGTATTGATGAAGAGTGCGTACTGCTCGGCTGGGGGATGATCGTTCATCCACGGCCGCAGCCAGGGACGGATCAATTGATCGGCCTGCGCGGCGGATGCTTGCGCGAATGAGATGCTGAACTTCTGCTTCGACTCAGCTTCGAGGCGATCGAGGCCGGATTGATACATCTGCCGGCGATCTTCAGGCGAAGCTCCAATGAGAAAGTCGAGAAACTCTGGAGCAGCTGCTTCTGTCGCGCCTGGGTATCCCTTGGCAGGTGGCATGAAGATTTCGCCCAGCCGCCGCAGCGCGGCCATCTGCGTGTCCGTGAAGAAATGCGCGTTTGTCTCCGCCACAGCATCCGGCACCAGCGGCGTCATGGGCAACGGCTTGACGTCCAGCAATCCGCGCGACCACGGCACTGGTCCTGGCGCTTTAGGCGCGGCAGGAGGCAGCTTCTGCGCAACGGGAGGCGCGGTCTGCTGTCCCGCTGCGGCCCTGGCAGTCGCGGTTGCCGCGATCATCGCTTTGACAAAATCACGCCTTTGCATCGTGGTCTCGCTCTCCTTTTGACTCGCGCGTGCAGGTCGCAGAATACGGCTTCAATCCAAACTGGTCTGCCGGTCTGGTCCGATTGCGTTCCTGCCATCCAGTTGGTCTTTATATTTAAGACGTCTCAACGGCCGAGCTGCATTGAGGGCACCAGCTTAAGAGTCGCGGCATGGAGTTGTAAACAGGTCTTTCCCGCATTGTGTAACGATCGGTTATCGCCGCACACTTTTTCGGTCAACTACATTTTGTAGCTGCCTGTAGCTGTGGATCGACCCATGGGCCGTCATTGCCGATCAACTGGTCTGCCTCTGACGGACCCCACGTGCCTGGAGCATAGGGATAGTACGGAGTGACGTTGCCTAGAATGGGCTCCACAATGCGCCACTGCGCTTCGATCAGATCCTGACGGGCGAAGAGTTCGCTGTTGCCGCGGCTTGCATCGCCCAGGAGCCTTTCGTACGGAGGCATATCGGCCGTGTTCTGGCGATGCATCTCAAGTTCGACATCGCGGCCGACCATGCGCTCGCCCGGTGTCTTAACTCGAACACCGAGGCCTATCGTCATATCCGGCGATACACGAATGCGCATGTGAGCTGAGGAGTTCGGCACCATTTCGCCGAAGGTTTCCATGGGCGGCCGTTTGAACTCGACTAGTGCCTCGGTGCAGGTAACCGGCATCATCTTTCCCGCGCGGATGAAGATCGGCACGCCCGCCCAGCGCCAACTATCGATTTCAAGTTTGACGGCGACAAATGTTTCGATGTTCGACCCGGGAGCGACGCCTGCAACTTGCTTATATCCGTTATATTGGCCTCGCACCAGAGAGTCAGCCGTCAGCGGGCGGACGGCCCGCAGCAGTTCGCTCTTGCGATCGCGCATTGCATCATGGTCTTCGCGCGTCGGTGGATCCATGGTGAGGTTCGCTACTACCTGAAGCATGTGGTTCTGCACCACATCGAGCAGAGCGCCTACCTCATCGTAGAACTTGCCGCGGTCCTGAACACCGAAGTCCTCGGCCATGGTGATCTGAATGCTGCGGATGTGCTCGCGGTTCCAGATAGGCTCAAAGATAGGGTTGGCGAAACGGGTGTAGAGGATGTTCTGCACCGGCTCCTTACCCAGGTAGTGGTCGATGCGAAAGATGTTATCTTCGGGGAAGTACTGATGGAGCGTAAAGCCCAGATCTTTGGCGGACTGCAGATCGCGTCCAAAGGGTTTTTCGACCACAACCCGCGCATTGGTGGCGCAGCCCGATTTGGCCAGGTTCTCGGCAACTGTAGCGAACAGGCTGGGCGGAATGGCGAGGTAGTGGAGCGGTCTTTGCGAACTGCCCAATTCCTGGCGAAGCTGGGTAAATGTATTGATGTCGTTATAGTCGCCGTCGACGTACCGAAGCAGCCCCATCAGCTTCTCGAAGGCCTTTTCATCGATGCCGCCGTGATGTTCGAGACTGTCCTTGGCGCGAGCCTTGAGATCGTCCAGCGTCCAGCCGGCTTTGGCTACGCCGATGATCGGAAGGCTAAAGCCTTCATCGCGGATGAGGCCCTGCAGTGCGGGAAAGATTTGCTTGTAGGCAAGGTCGCCAGTGGCGCCAAGGAATACGAATGCGTCGGACTGAATGAAGCGCGGTGCGGTCATCGATTGACTCCGGAAGATATGGCCTTATGCCTGACAGGAATTGCGCATCCTCTGTCAACTTAGCCTATCAATTGCACCGGCGCAATCGAACAAATCTGATTTAAAGGAAGGAGAAAAGGGTGGTGCGGAAGAGGGGACTTGAACCCCTATGGGTTACCCCGCCAGATCCTAAGTCTGGTGCGTCTGCCAATTTCGCCACTTCCGCGCAGAGTCCAGTTTACAACGGGATCGCCTTCCAGGGTTCGGTGAATTGCGGCTGCAGAGCGCGCAAAGCAAAGAGGACATCCCGCGAACGGAATGCCCTCTTTACTTTCGTGTGAAGCGGTTTACGGCAGGTAGTAGCGGAAGCTGGTCCAGAACATGTTGTTGATGCCCCGAGCTGAAACCGGCGTGGCTTCCGAGTCGGAGAAGCTCTGGCGGTCCGCATAGCTGTACTGGATGCCCTGACGAACGCGGCCGGCAGGGCCTCTGTAGATGTCGTACCAGTATCCAGCCGTGTATTCCTTCACATAGCGGGTGGCTGCGCCGCAAGAGCCCGCGGGGTAGAATCCAACACCGGTGTAGGTGGGGTTGCCGGTGGTGTTGCAGCTTGCGTTGCTGGGGATGGGCGATCCATAGCCCACCGCAGCGTTGCCGGTCTTGAAGGTGATGGAATCGGTCGACGCGCTGTACGTCGCCCCGGTGATGGTGGAGGTTTCGTAAGCGGCGCGACGAACGTAGTCTCCGCCGTAGTTGAGGTAGATGGCCAGACGGGGCGTAGGATTCCACTCCGCAGTGGTTAGGAAAGAGGTGTTGCGCAGGGCGGCAAATTCACCGTTGACCTTATCGGTTACATCGGACAGTGTTGTATCGCCGTAGCGTCCGACGCCGTTACCCCACAGACCCTTTGCGCCGAGGTCCAGCTTCTTTGCGATCACCGGCATGCGGAAGCTACCACCGACGCCGCCCAGGACCACTGAATTGTTGTACGAGCCGGCCGTGCTTAACGGCGCAACCGTGACGCCGTTGACATCCGTAACGCCGCCATAGAGGAAGGCGTTGTTGGTGATGCCGGGGAAGATGGTTTCGTGAGCGAAGCGGCCGATGCCGAAGACTTCATAGTGGCCGAAACCGGGGTCGAAAGCAGCCTTTACCAACAGATCGGGCGCCTGGTTGAAGCTGATGTTGGCCAGCGGTGCGCAAATATTCAGATACTTAACAGTGGGCGTGACCAGACCGCCGCTCTCGCTGTAGGTGGTGTAGGTCGAGTTGGAGCAGCTGCCGGTTGCAGCGTTATAGTTGCCGCCGTTGGCGCCGGCGCTGCCTAGAACTGCATATGGCGTGTTGCCGGCCAAAGTTGCAGTGTAGAGGATCTCCGGATTTTCAGCAGCGATACCGAACGCCGCGTGCTGGAAGGTCTTGGTCACGCGGAATCCATACTGGCGCGTCCAGACAAAGCCCGCGCTATAGTTCGGGTCTATGGTTTGCGGGGTCAGGATATCGCCGGACAGGTTGGAGATGCCTTTCTTGTCCTCCGTGGCGAGTGACCAGAGCTGGCCACCGGTAAAGGCCCAGCCCGAGTTGGTTTCGGCCTGTCCCCAGACCACGCGCTGACGCAGCAGGTAGCTGTTGGACTGGTTGCTGTTGGAGCTGGTGCCGGTACCCAGAAAGTCAGCCTCTACATAGCCGCGCACGGTGCCCCACGACACTTTGCCCTCGGCCATCATCGACACGCGCGACTGGCGGGCCGAGCCGTAGAACTCACTCAGTTGATAAGCGTCTGCGTGCTCGTAGGGAAGCGCGCTGAAGGCAGTCGGGATATCGCCGCCGGTAGCGTGCTGACGATAGACCGATTCAGCCGCCATGTAGCCGCCGGGGGTAATCGTAATTCCCTTGTAGTGCAGTTTGTCGGGGTTTTCAATGGTCTTCTTGATCTGGTCCTGGCTGTCGGTAATGGTGGTGACCAGGTTGGTCTGGTTGGTCTTGAGGTCGGTCACTGTACCCTGGAGCGCAGTAACCGCGGTTGCGTTCTCCGTCACGGCCTGCTGCTGCGAAGTGGCTGCGGCCTCAGCGCGCGATGCGGCGGCCTGTGCGGCTGCCGCGGCATCCTGGGCTTGCTTGAGCTGGACGTCGCGGTCGGAGAGTTGCTGCTTCAGCGTGTTGATCTGACCTTCCATCTCCTGCTTCAGTTCCTGCAACTCCGCTGCTGTTGCGGCTGGAACCGGCTTGGGCTTGGCGGCCGCTTTGGTGTGCTTCTTGGCGGCAGGTTCCGGCAAAGGATCAGCGGAGTACGCCTGCGTGGAGATAAGTCCCGCCGCGAGTAATACTGCGGCGATTGCTTTGATCTTGATAGTCATTGAGCCTCTCTGGATGGATTGCGTGTTGAATGAGCCTTCTGCCGGCGGGGTCGTGCGCGCAGAGCAACAGCGAGGAACAACGAATCGCTCGCTGCTCCCCGAACTAGGCTTTCTCTCTTCACGATTCCAGAGGTGTGTGAATATTTAACGAATAGGGCTGCTTCGATTGTTTCAATCGTGTCAATTTAAGGTTCCTTACATTTTATTGTTACAAAATGGTTAATATGTGCCCATTTTTCCACCTATTGTTACGGCAGTGTGAATGGCAGGTGGTCGGCAATGTCACAGAGATGCAACATTCGGACAATGGACGCTATCGAAGTTATTTCACTTCAGAAGCGTTTGTATGTTTGCCGGCGCTGAGCAGATTGGCCAATAGTCGGTACGATCCCGGCACCAACTCCGGGAGTTGCCGGTAGAGTGCATAGGCCACGTAGACGTATGTGCCTTTCCCGGGATGAGCGACCAGCAATCCGCCACGCTGGGGGTCTTGTCCCGCGTCGGAGGTTTCAGTAAGGGGCATGTAGGATCCATCCCACGAATCGAGGAAACCATGGCCGCGCTCTTCTACCCAGCCGTCGAAATCGTGCGCGGAGATCTGGTTGGGCCAGGTGAGCAGAGAGTCTTCCGGTTTGATCAGCTTCACCGGAGCGGTCTCATCTACGACTCGCTCTGCCATGCGGCCAATAGATAAAGGATAGGGCGCAGGGAAGGTATTGCTCTGGTATTGCACGATCAGAGTGCCGCCATTCTCCACATAGGCATCGAGCCGGGACTGCAACATTCCCAGCTCAGGCCGCCCGGAATAGGCGCGAATTCCCAGCACAATCACATCCCACAACGAGAGATCGCCGGCTTTCAGTTCACTCGTAGTCAGCAGATGCGGCACTATGCCCAGGCCTTCCATCGCCTCGGGAACGGTATCGCCTGTACCCATCACATAGCCCACGCGCAAGCCTTGCGCCACCTTTACATCCATCGCGCGGGTCTTGATCTCAGCCTTGCGATACAGGTTGTAGGGGCGCAACCCGGTATAGCCCACATATTGCCATCCACTTTTGTAGATGTGGCCGTCCGACTCAGCCTCAGCAGAAATTGCGAACTTCCCGTCCTGTAGTCCCGACGGAGCGGTTGGCGGCTTGACCTCAAAGAGCATCGCCCCAGTGTCGCCGAAGGCTTTACGATGGAACTCCGCCTCAGCAGGCGTCGCAGTCCAACCGTCAGGCAGGATCAGCTTTACTTTTCCTGTCGCAGCGCCTTCGGTATGGACAATCACCCGCACCGGCAGCGGACTTCCATCGAGCGGCAGAATCTGCGCCTCTGGAGTAACGCGGACGCCGATTCTCGGTGTAATCAGCAGGGGCTCGAAGACACCGCCCACGCCAGCCTGGCGCTGCATCGTCTGCACCACTTCGCCCAGCCGGATGGATAGGCCCTCGTACTGAAACTCCGCCCACGCCGTCAACGGATACGGTGCAAATGAGCGTCCGCGCAACTCGGGCCGCGAGACATCATAATAAGGCTGCTCAATCGAAGGCCGTGTGAAATAGGGTTCCGTGGGTACGGTTTTCTCCGGCACCTGAGCGCGCAGAGTTACATCGCTGCCGGGAGCCGCTTTCCCGTGCTCGGATGTCCATGAATGGCCGTCGCTGCTTTCCAGCCAGACGCGCTCCAGCTTCGCTTTGCCGGTTGCATTTCCGGTGTGGATTTCCACTTCAAGACCCTCCCCCGGCGACACGCTGCGCGAGGTTTCGGAGATTCCGCCGCCGAACGGCCCGCTTCTGGCGCCATCTGCCGAGTTGGTGGTGAAAGCCTGCAGATCCAAGCCCAGAGACTCACCCATTGTCTCTTCGAATTGCTTGATCTTGAGATCCAGCTCCGCGACCAGATCGGCCCGCTCATTCGATTTGATCTGACTCGTACTGACGCGGTCTCGCAAAGCGATCGCCGCCTGGCAACCCATTTTCAAGAGTGGAGCGATTGCCTCGGGATGTGTGGGAACATAGGCCTTCTGCGCCGTGCTTACCTTCGCAGCGACATCATTGAGTCCGGTTTTCAGCCAGTCGGGCGCTGTTCCCGAGACCAACGACGCCAGTCCTTCAATCGAAACAGGCATCCCGGCAAAGAAACTGGTTTGAACGCCGCTCAACCCTTCGACGCTCGTCGCCCAGCGGTGATATTCTGATTCACCGCCGCCCGAAAGAGTCGGATTGCCGCCGCCATTTTGCGACTTCTGCTGGCTCCATCCTTCACGAGCAATCTGCGTATAGGTCCGGCCCAGCACCGGATCATACGATCCTGTAGGAATGGTTACATCGGCTGAAAGCTCCTTGGCAGACCACTCTTTGGTGACGTAGTTGTAGAACTTCAGCGGAGCGTATTTGCCGGTAGCGTAGTCGAACATCCCCTTGGCCGAAACCGGCGCAAAAGGCATACGCGAAAAGACAGCGCGCGGCGACCAAGGCCTCACACCCAACGCAAACTGCTCGGGAAAGACCGTCGGATCGCCGGCGGCGCGATAGGCTTCCTGCTCGATGGCCGCTGAGACCTGATGCTGCCCGTGACCGTCAGTTACCCCGCCGACAAAGGTTGAAACCAGCACCAGCGGACGCTCCCGGCGGATGGCCAGCACCGCGTCATACAGCACCCGGTCATGACCCCATTGCGTGAAGGCCTCTTCCTGAGTCTTCGAAAAGCCGAAATCCGCCTCGGTGCCCCAATACTGCTTCACTCCGTAATACTGGTCGGCGCGTAGCAACTCATTGGTGCGAATCACGCCCAGAGCGTCGTAGATATCCGCGGTGATGGCGTTCTGGCCGCCCTCGCCGCGAGTCAGCGTGAGTTGCGAGGCGCGCACGCCCTGGCCGCGGCTCTCGTAGGTCATCATGGAGCCGTCTTCGTCGTCTGGATGGGCGACGATCATCATCAGGCTGGCCCAGGTACCGAGCCGCTTCAGGCTCTGCTCCAGGGCCGCTGCGCCGCGGTCTTCCGGCAGCGGCAAGGCGTTCTCGCGAGCCTCGGGCCTGATCTCTATTTTCGCCGGGGCAGAGGCTTTTACAGGCTGCTGCCCGACTGCTGTCAAAGGAAAGAGACTGGCCAGTGCCAGCCACGCGGCGCTCTGTTGAAGACTATGGGTGAGTTTCATCTCTAGCGCCAGTGTACAATCCGGGCAGTCCGGCGGGGTGTCCCAAGCGCTGGTGCGATCATTCTCTTAGCCTATCTCTTATCCAATGACCCTGCCTTCAACTTCACATTCCGAGCACAAAGGTCTTGCCCGGCGCATCGGCCTGCCCTCTGCCGTGGCCCTCAACATGATGGATATGATCGGCGTGGGGCCGTTTCTCACCCTTCCGCTGGTCATCGCAGCTGCCGGTAGCCGGTTCGCAGTCTGGGCTTGGATACTGGGCGCCTTCATCGCCGTCTGCGATGGGCTGGTATGCGCCGAGCTTGGCGCAGCCTTCCCCCAGGCCGGAGGCTCTTACGCTTTTCTGCGCGAAATCTACGGCCGGCATGGCGCTGGACGATGGATTTCCTTTCTGTATGTCTGGCAACTCAGTTTCTCGGCGCCGCTTTCCATCGCCTCGGGATGCATCGGCCTGGCGACATTTCTGGCCTATATCTGGCCGCCGCTGGCAGTGCAGCCATTGGCCGCGATTCCGTTTCTGCATGGCACAAATCTGGCTGCGGCGGCCACCTGCGCACTGGTCATCGCGCTCCTCTATCGCAATCTCACCTCGATCGCCAGGACGGCGTGGATTCTTTTTGGCGGCGTGCTGCTCACGCTAACCGGTGTGATTGTTTCAGGATTTGTCAGCGGGGGGCGCTTTGCGGCTGCTCACGCTGACAACGCGGCGGCTCAGGCTTCGAACTCTGGAGCATGGCAGCTTTCGCACCTTGTCGCCTGGCCGACGGCCGCGCTCCTGCCGGCACTGGCGCAGGCCACTCTCATTACCTGCTACGACTACTGGGGCTACTACAACATCTGTTTTCTTGGCTCGGAGGTAAAGCGGCCGGAGAAGACAATTCCTCGCGCGATTCTCATCTCCATTGCCGTGGTCGCGGCTCTGTACGTGACCATGAACATGGCCGTGCTTCCATCGCTTGGCACCGTTTCAACGCTGGCGGCCAAAGCCGGGGTTCAGTCGCGCCTGGCCCTGGTGGCGGAGATCGCGCAGTCGGCCTTCGGCCACATCGCCGGGCAGGTGCTTGCAGGGCTCATTCTGTGGAGCGCCTTTTCCTCCGTCTTTTCGCTGCTGCTGGGCTATTCGCGCGTGCCCTACGCCGCCGCGCGCGATGGCAATTACTTCCGTGCGCTGGGCGCTCTCCATCCGCGTCACGGCTTTCCCCATCGCTCGCTGATCGCGCTGGGGCTGGTAGCCACCTGCTTCTGTTTCTTCTCGCTGAAAGAAGTAATCACGCTCCTGGTGGTCATCCGCATCCTGCTCCAGTTTCTCCTCCAACAAGTGGGAGTCATCTGGCTGCGCTTCCGCCAACCCAACCTGCTGCGCCCCTTCAGAATTCCTCTTTATCCTTTACCGCCGCTCCTCGCAATGGCCGGATTCATCTTCATCCTCGCCTATCGCCCCAATCCGCTGCTCGAACTGGGCGCAGCGGCAGCCATCGCGGCTTCAGGAACGTTGATCTACATGATTCGTGCGCGTAGCCGCCGTGAGTGGCCGTTCGCTTCCCGGTAGAACCAGCCCGGTTCTATCGAGTCACCACGAGGCCTGAGAAATGTGCCACGGTGCCCGGTCCTACCCACAGCGCGATGGAGCCCTCATCAGAGGGTTGTTTCAGGTCATGCACAACCAGGGTGGGTTGATCGGAGCCGTTGACGTAAAGCTTAGCGGACTGCCCCTCGACCTCAATCTTCACTTTGGTCCAGGCCCCTGGGACAAGGTCGACATAGGACTCATATTTTCCTGGAGATTCTGCCCGCAGCTTGTCCCAGGGAAAACCCGGCACTGAGATGTACTGAGCGGAGTGGTTTCGCTGGAGCTGATCGTCGGAGCGGCCATTCTTGGGGCGGAGATAGAAGCATTCGTACTGCGAATCCTGCTTTGCCACCCGAAAAGCGATTCCGACGAATCCGCGCGAAGTTGGTGGAGCGTCCGGCAATGTGTCGCCGGTCAGACTGATTTCAATGGAACCATTCCGAAATGAAGTTCCTTTGACGACCGCGATGCGGCTTGTCTCATCGCCGGCATCCTTGGCAGCATCGGTGATTCGAACAGCGCTTCGACCCCGATAGGATACTGACTGCGCAGTCACGTGGTGTAGATCGAGCGCTCCCTCCGCCTCCACCTTGACTGTTACGACTGCCGCGGGCTTCGCTGCCGGCGCTTGGGCAAACGCTCCAATCGCAAGAACGGCTTGAAGGAGCAGGAGCGGCATTCGGTGCAATCGCACGAGGAGAACCTCCTGGAGGGTAAGATATCGAGATTTTTGGCTGCACCCGCGGAGAATCAGCCTCTTCCGCAAGAAGCAATCATATTTCCAAAGAGCCAGTGCGTCGCGTGGCTGTCAAACACGAGATTAAAGGGGATTTCCAGGACGCCGGCCTCATAGGTCCACGTGTTGCAGATGTTCATATGCGGACAAGCAGGTCCAGGATCGGACACGGCGCTGGCCGGCATCATGCCTGACAGTTCGTCACCGGCACAACGGAAGGGTATTCTGAGAGAAGCTTGTATATCAGAAGGAAATCAAAGTGTCCGATCTAGCCGTACCAGAAGCAAGCATTCCCGCGCAGTTGCCCAACGTTCGCATCGCCGTGCTCGGCACCGGCAAGATGGGCGGCATTCTGCTGCAAGCCTTCCTCAAGCAGAACCTCTTCGCGCCCGACCAGATTCACGCTACAGTTGCCCATGCCGAACGCGCCCTCGCGCTCTCGACCCAGTGGGGCGTCGATGTCTCGACGGACAACCTCGCTGCCGCGCAGCAGGCCGATCTGATCCTGCTCGGCGTAAAGCCCTTCCAGGTGCCGGATCTCGTCGCCCAGATTCGTCCTGCGCTCACGCCGCAGAAGGCCATCGTCTCCTTTGCCGCATCGGTGAAGACAGCGGCGATCGAAGAGGCCGCTGGAATGGAAATCGCCGTCATCCGCGCCATGCCCAACACGCCGTCTGCGCTCGGAGCAGGCATTGCCGGCCTGTGCCGCGGCCGCTACGTTACCAACACCCAGATGGATCTGGCGCAACGCATCTTCGAGACCGTAGGCCGCACTGTCACCGTCGATGAAAAGCACATGGACGCCGTCACCGGCCTCTCCGCGTCCGGCCCGGCTTTCATCTACATCATTCTGGAGTCGCTGGCCGAGGCCGGTGTCAAGGTCGGCCTGCCCCGCGACACAGCCACGCTGCTGGCCGCGCAAACCACCTTTGGCGCAGCCAAGATGGTCCTCGACACCGGCTACCACCCCGCGCTGCTCAAGGACGCAGTGACCACTCCAGCCGGCTGCACCATCGACGGCATTCTCGAGCTTGAAGAAGGCGGCCTGCGTGTCACCCTGATCAAGGCCGTGATGAGGGCCACACAACGGGCGAAGGAACTGGCTGCGGGATAGCTCCTCATGCCGACGCCAGCCACACAGCCGCCGCTGCACAATCCCGAACTAGGGCCAGCACCCGTCGATTCAACAGCTGGACTCGAGCCGGACGCCACGCGCAAGGCGCTGCAACGCCCAACCTGGCTTCCCTCGTACGTTCCGGAACTGGATGGCCTGCGTGGACTGGCTGTGCTGGCGGTAGTGCTCTACCACTGCCACACGCGGCTGGTGGGCACGTGGATTTACGGGCCGCTGCTATGGGGCTGGGCGGGCGTCAATCTCTTCTTTGCCCTCTCCGGCTTTCTGATTACCTCGATTCTGATCGAGGCGCGGGACAAGCCGTACTACTTCCGCAATTTTTATGCTCGCCGCGCGCTACGCATCTGGCCGGTTTACTTCCTGCTGCTGATCGTCTGCTACACGGTGCCGGAGTGGTTCCTTGGCGACACCCTGGCACATCAAGCGCATTGGAAGACGTTGGCAGCTTATGCGCTGTTCATTCAGAATCTCCGTCACACCCAGCTGCCGGGCACTCTCGGCCCCACCTGGTCCCTGGCCATCGAGGAGCAGTATTACGTGGTCTGGGCGCCCATTGTCAGGTTCTGCCGAGGCCGCCTGAGCTGGCTTCTCCCCGTCATCCTGCTCGTCATGGTCGCCGCTTCGCCGGTCTTTCGCCTGAGCCATGCCCACTGGCTCAACACTACCCATACGCTCATCCACCTGGACGGCATCGCCATGGGCAGCCTGCTCGCCTTGGGTCTGTACAGCCTCCGCATCGCGTGGCGCACATGGCTCTGGATCGGCCTGGCTGCTGCCGTGCTCGGTTTTGTAGCTGCAGGCACTATTTTTGGCGGTACATCGTTTCTGGATACAGGGCTGTCTCTCGGCTTTGCCGGAATTGTCCTGCTCGTCGTCGCCGCAACCGGCGCACGCAATCCTTTGGCTGGAGTTCTGAGGCGTGGCCCTCTGGCCTACTACGGAAAGATCAGCTACGGACTTTACATGACTCACATTCTGGTCTTCGTCTACTTCGGCAGCTTCGATGCCCGCCTAGACGATGGGCATCATCTGGGCATCTTCGGCAATCTGGCCATCGTCGCCCTGCGGCTGATTGCCTCCACGATCGTGGCCACTGCGCTGTGGTATGGATTTGAATCGCAGATTCTCAAGCTCAAACGGTATTTCAAGACCGCCTAAGCTCCAGCAAGTACAGAACGCTTTGGGACGAAAGACGCGATGCTCTACCATCAAGGCATATGCGGCCCACCGTCATTCTGCTTTCCTTCAATTCCGAGGACACTTTGGGCGCAACGCTGGCCCAGGCGCGTCAGGTGTCGGATGAGATCTTCGTCATCGATTCCTTCAGCAAGGACGGTACCGTCGCGTTAGCCGAAAGCTACGGGGCCAAAGTCGTCGAGCACGCATTTGAGAACTACGGCGCGCAGCGCAACTGGGGCATCGACACTCTACCCATCACTGGCAACTGGCAGTTGCATCTCGATGCTGACGAAATCATGGACGATGAACTCGTCGCCGCCATCAAGGCGTTGCCGGACCAGCCTGAACATGACGGCTACTTCGTCCCGCGCTATGTAAGGTTTCTGGGCCGCGTGCTACGGCATGGCGGCATGAGCCCCACCTGGCATCTGCGCCTCTTTCGGACTGGAGTAGGCCGTTGCGAAGACCGCAAATACGACCAACACTATCTCCTAGTCGGGCCCGGAACGGCAGGCCAACTTTCCGGCGCGATGATCGACGACATCGCCATGAGCCTCTCCGAATGGACCGCGCGACACAATCGCTGGGCCGACGGCGAGGTGGCCGAACTTGACTCGCAGGAAGACACCGGCCGTCTTGTTGCAGACTCGAAGGGCAACCCCGCACAGCGCAAGCGCGCCCTGCGGCAGAAGTACAACAAACTGCCCCTGTTCGTCCGTCCCTTCGCACTCTTCGGCTATCGTTTCTTTTTCAAGTTGGGCTTTCTCGACGGCACGGAGGGATTCATCTTCTGGGTGCTGCAAACCTTCTGGTTCCGCTTTCTGATCGACGCTAAAATCTGGGAGAAGCGGAATGTTCCCAAAGACACACCATAGAATTTCGATGAGACCAAAAGGCTCTCGCCCGCATCATACCCGTGCCTGCAAGTTCGTCTGAATCGAAGTGATCTGAATCACACAGACTTGTAACACCAGACTGCTAGCATCACCTTGCCGGGGTACGGGCGAGGTTACAACCTCAATCAATGCCACGAACGAGGTGTCCTGTGAGTGAAGAAACGATTCGTGCTGAAGAGGCAACCGCTTCCAATGAAGCCGCCGGTCCGCTGAGCCCCGAGCTTCTCGCCAAAATGGACGCCTACTGGCATGCCGCCAACTACCTCACCATCGGCCAGATCTACCTCAAAGACAACCCGCTGCTCCACCGGCCGTTGGCATTCGAAGACGTGAAGCCGCGCCTCTTGGGCCATTGGGGAACGACCACCGGCCTCAACTTCATTTACGTGCATCTCAATCGCCTCATCAAAGAGCGCGAGCTGAATATGATCTACATCATGGGTCCCGGCCACGGCGGCCCGGGCATCGTCGCGAACACCTATCTGGAAGGCTCCTACACCGAGCTTTTTCCGCCCGTCGAACAGAACAAAGACGGCATCAAGCGCCTCTTTCGCCAGTTCAGTTGGCCCCTCGGCATTCCCAGTCATGTCGCGCCGGAGACGCCTGGTTCCATCCACGAGGGCGGGGAACTCGGCTATTCCCTGCTCCATGCCTACGGCGCAGCCTACGATAATCCGGACCTGGTGGTTGCTTGTGTTGTTGGCGATGGAGAATCTGAAACTGGACCCCTGGCCGCGAGCTGGCATTCCAATAAATTTCTCAATCCCGCGACCGACGGCGCAGTGCTGCCCATCTTGCATCTGAATGGCTACAAGATCGCCAACCCCACCGTGCTGGCCCGCATTCCCCACGCCGAGCTTGAAGACCTGATGCGCGGCTACGGCTATGAGCCCTTCACGATAGAGGGAAGCGATCCGGCCATCATGCATCAGCAGATGGCTGCGGTGATGGACACCATGTTGGACCGCATCGCCGCGATCCAAAAGGCTGCCCGCGA
>Ga0206981_10121_pt1 | contig 23984 bp, 14 predicted proteins | sample Alteio_BWMinCont_17_FD_153312 | JGI IMG/M metagenome (GOLD analysis project Ga0206981, IMG submission 153312) | Enriched cells from forest soil in Barre Woods Harvard Forest LTER site, Petersham, Massachusetts, United States -... | ecosystem: Environmental > Terrestrial > Soil > Temperate forest >... | reverse complement strand
TCAATTAAAGCATCAAAGACAAGCCCTGGAATTTCGGGTAACTTCTCAGACCAATAGGGCAGGTTTTCTCGCACACGACGCAGAAAAGCGCGCCCACCTACTTGGCGCTTTAACCATTGCTCAAGATAAGGTGATGCCGTATTCCATAAATCCAAATCGGGATAAATTTGGCGACCAACCCCTTCGACATTCAATAATGTTTTTTGTAGCAAAATCAATTGCGGTTGAATATTAATATTAAAGCGACGCGCAGCCTGGAACAATCTCAGCAGCAATTGGCCAAAGGAGATATCTTTCAGTGGTCTTTCAAATATCGGCTCACAGACCGCGCGTATGGCGCCTTCAAACAGATCGATGCGGGTATCTGGCGGCAACCATCCCGAGGCAATATGCAATTCTGCTACGCGTTGATAATCACGTTTGAAGAAAGCGAGCATGTTTTCAGCTAAATAACGCTGATCTTTCATACTGAGCGAGCCGACAATGCCAAAATCCACTGCAATGATTTGGGGATTTTCTAGATCCTTTGTTGAAACAAAAACATTACCAGGATGCATGTCCGCATGAAAAAAACTATCGCGAAATACTTGTGTGAAAAAAACTTCAACGCCACGCTCCGCTAATTTTTTTAAATTAATGCCAGCCGCTTTAATGGCAGGAATGTTATGAATGGGTATCCCTTCTATGCGCTCCATGACCAACACGTTTGTGGTACAGTAAGGCCAGTAAATTTCAGGAATATAGAGTAAAGGCGAGCGCAAAAAATTGCGGCGTAATTGGGATGCATTGGCACCTTCACGCATTAAGTCCAACTCATCATGCAAGGTGATTTCGACTTCCTCGACGATTTTTTTTGGTTTAAAACGGCGGCCATCTGGCCAAAAACGTTCGGCTAACAATGCTAGTATAAATAATAAATCAAGATCTCTATCAATAATTTTGCGAATTCCAGGGCGCAACACTTTGACGACCGCTGACTTACCATCTAATAAAGTCGCCGCATGCACTTGAGCCACGGAGGCGGAAGCCAGAGGCTTAGTATCAAAGTCATGAAAGATTTCTGAGATAGTTTGTTTTAGCGATTTCTCGATAATATCAACCGCAAGCTTTCCTGAAAAAGGTGGCACTTGATCTTGCAGCTTTGCTAATTCTTCTGCGATATCATCAGGAAGCAAATCCCGCCGCGTCGATAAAACTTGTCCGGCTTTAATAAAGATGGGCCCGAGACTTTCTAAGACTAAACGAATACGCACAGCACGCGTATATTTGCGATTAAAAACACCATAGCGAATCAAGACAAATCCAATGCGAAACAAGCGAAGTGGCCGCGTAAGATATTTCACAACTTATCTCTCCTAACCGACGCAGCTGCTTGTAATTGTTTGACACGGGCTTCTAGGCGATCGACATCCATACGCAAACTATCCACATCGTGAAAATAATCATTCAAAGCTTCTTTTGGCGGAAACCAATTCACTTCTTCATGTACGTACTCATTCACATTTTGCGCCAAAGTCTCTTGAATTTGTTCGCTAATATTTTTAATGCGCGCACTAATACTTCCTAAATGATGCGCAGAAACATCGCCAATCCATCGCGAAGCATATTCCTCCCAATCAATTTCAAGATGATCAAACAAGTCTATGACTTGCTGCCCTAGCTCTACGTTACCGGTTATAGAAACATCTTCGGAAAAAAAAGCCTTACGATTATTTTTCATGACAGTCATATGCCATAAGCGCAAGGGGGTCCCTTTGATAACCGTATCGGCAGGCATAGAGCTATCGAATTTTAATTTTAGCGCGTCATCTGCAAAAATTAATTGAAAAATAAATCCTACCCGCAGCAATTCAATGGTCACCACTTTACCTTGCAGCGCGTTGAGCCGTTGTGGGGTCTCAGGGTCCAAGGCAAGATAAGAATTCAGTGCATCTTGCAGCAATTGCGAAATTTTATTTTTCATACTGATTCCTAATATTTATAGCCTTTATGCAACGCCACAATTCCGCCGGTTAAATTATGATAAGTCACGTCTTCAAATCCCGCGTCTTCTAACATTTTTTTTAAGTCATCCTGTGCGGGATGCATGCGAATGGATTCCACAAGATATTGATAGCTTTGTGCATCACCACAAATCCATTCACCCAATTTTGGAATGACCGTAAAAGAATATTTATCATAAATCGTATTTAATAGCGGAAGTACCGGCTTTGAAAATTCCAAAATTAAAACCTTGCCGCCGGGTTTTAAAACACGATACATAGAACGTAACGCTGCCATTTTATCCGTAACATTGCGCAAGCCGAAAGCGATGCTGATGCAATCAAAATAATGAGTCGGAAAAGGTAAGCTCTCCGCGTCTGCTTGTACATAACGCACGTTTGCCACAATGCCCGCGTCGGTTAATCGTTGCCGTCCTTGTTCTAACATAGTTTCATTGATATCGGTCAACACGACCAAACCTTGTTTGCCGACTTTTTTAGCAAACTCAGCTGCCAGGTCACCGGTGCCTGAAGCGATATCTAATATTATTTGCCCTGGACGTATTGCAGCCTGATCTATAGCAAAGCGTTTCCATAAACGATGCATGCCCAATGACATCAAGTCATTCATTAAATCGTATTTATTTGCTACCGAATCAAAAACGTCAGCAACACGATTCGCTTTTTCATGAATAGGAACTTCTTGATATCCAAAATGCGTTTTATCGTTAGAGGCTTTCGTCATAAAAAGTTCCTATTGCCGGCAAAGCCTGGCATTGGCGGGGTTAAAATCTTTTTCCGTTGAACGATAGGGGTTAATATCCAATCCCCCGCGACGTGTATAGCGCGCGTAAATCGATAATTTTTGCGGAGCACATTGCCGCATCATATCCATAAAAATACGCTCGACACATTGCTCGTGAAATTCGTTGTGATCGCGGAAAGAAACAATATACTTTAGTAGACCCTCACGATCTATTTGATTGCCAGTATAAGAAATTTGTAGGCTACCCCAGTCAGGCTGGCCTGTTACCAAGCAATTTGATTTCAATAAATCAGAACACAGTATTTCATTGACACTGTTTTCAGTAGTGGATAAAAATTCGGGATTAACATGGTAGGTATCGCAAGCCACATTAAGATGATCTATGCTTTCGCCAGGAAAAACAGACAAGTTATTTTCCGAAAAATCTCCCACTAATATTAATTTTACTCGCGCCTGATGCATAACCGCATCTGACAAGTCGCGCTGCATAATTTGCTCAACCTCAGTAATAGAAGGGAACGTCGAATTATTAAAAGAATTGAGATAGAGCTTAAACGATTTAGATTCGACTATATTGGGGGAAAAACAAGGAAATACAAATTCACCCATCGCAACCCGTGGTTTACCTTGTTGATCCAACCACGATATTTCAAAACCATTCCAAATATCAGCGCCGACAAAAGGTAAGACTTGCGGTACAGCAATTTCATCTCTTTTTAATTTGCGTGGAATAGGAAATAACAAATCGCGTTGATACCGTGAAATGTATGCCGTTTTTTTCCCTAGAGGTGAATAATTAACATCGGACATTTTTATCTCTTCGGTAGCTTTAACTCTTTTTAAAGTTCATTAATCTTGCTTGCAACAACCGCTTTATTATTTATTTCATCTTCTGCTCGACGCAGCATTTCACCAGCCAGAGTGATGTAAGCAACAGAGCCTTGTGATTTTTCGTCATACATCACCACAGGTAATCCATGGCTGGGTGCTTCAGCCAGTCGCACATTGCGCGGAATCACGGTGCGATAAACACGCTCAGGAAAATGTTGTAACAATTGCGCGGAAACGTCTAAAGCCAAACGATTCCGACCATCATACATCGTGCGCAGCAAACCCTCTATCTTAAGCTCAGGATTCACCGTGGTTTGCACTTGTTCTACTGTGCTCAACAAACTCGTCAAGCCCTCTAAAGCAAAATATTCACATTGAATAGGTATCAACACTGAGTCCGCAGCGACAAGTGCATTTAACGTTAAAATGTTCAGAGAAGGCGGGCAATCAATTAAAATGTAATCATATTGGTCTAGGATCGGTGTCAAGGCCTGCTTTAAGCGAAGTTCGCGTTGTGCTGTTTGCATTAACTGCACTTCAGCAACAATCAAATCACTATCGGTTCCCAACAAATCAAAACCCGCTATGGTTTTAACAATTGCAGCGCTAATCTCAGCGTCTTTTAGCAGAACATCTTTTGATGACGCTATTAATGCGGTCTTCTCTATGCCGCTGCCTGCCGTGGCATTGCCTTGCGGATCTAAATCAATTAATAATACTCGACGTTTCATTACTGCAAAGGAGGCGGCAAGATTAATACTTGTTGTCGTTTTACCAACGCCACCCTTTTGATTTACTACCGCAATTGTTTTAGCCACAATCCATCCTCTTATTTTCTGCCAATACAAACCAAATGCCGTTCGGCAGCAAGTCCATTAATCTTAAGTTTATGTACGCCTAACAATTTAAAATTGTCTGGAATGTTTTCGAGTTCTTGTTCAGGATATACGCCTTTCATTGCAAGAAATTGCCCATCATCATCCGCCAAATGTTGCGTGCTCTGTAACATGACCGCAATAGTACTAAATGCACGTGAAATAACACTGTCAAATTTTACGGTTGGCTGCATCTCCTCACAACGTGCATGTACCACTTCGACATTTTGAATACCCAGCTCCAAAATCACTTGGGTTAAAAAACGAATTTTTTTGCCATTGCTATCCACTAATACAAATGCTTTGTCTGGCTGGGTTAACGCTAAAGGAATGCCCGGTAAGCCAGCACCGGTACCCACATCAATCAGGCGCGCACCATGCAGGTAAGGCGTGATAGATAAACTATCCAAGATATGCAGCCAAACCATATCATGCGGATCGCGAATGGCGGTCAAATTAAAAACTTGATTCCAACGCAGCAGTAACTCAAGATAATGAATTAATTTTTGCTGGATGATATTGGAAAGCGCATAATCATTTTGATCTAGCGCTTCGACCAAATAAGCTTGCAATGTTTCAAGCACAGTCTTGTTTGACATTGTCCTTCGTATTCCGTTTAAGGTGAACGAGCAATAATGAGATCGCAGCAGGCGTCACACCAGGAATTCGCGATGCCATTCCTAAGGTTTGCGGCCGAGTATTTTTTAATTTTTGTCTGACTTCTGTTGATAAGCCAACTACTTCATCATAATTCAGCTTTGCTGGCAATTTTAATTCTTCATTTCGTTTTTGGCGGGCAATTTCATCTTCTTGACGTTCGATATACCCTGCGTACTTTGTTTGAATTTCGACTTGCTGTGCTGCTTTAATATCTTCAATACCCGGGCCAATATCGGCAATCGTCATCAAGTCCGCATACGATACCTCAGGGCGGCGGAGTAGATCTTCGGCTCTATATTCGCGAGGCAGAGATTGATTTAACAGACAAGCAACGGCTTTACCCATTTCCGTATCCGGTCTTATCCACAAGTGTTGTAAGCGCGTTTTTTCCTGTGTAATGGCTGCGCTTTTTTGTGAAAACGCCTGCCATTGTTGCTCGCAGACTAAGCCTAATTGATAGCCTTTTTCGGTTAACCGTAAATCGGCATTGTCTTCGCGCAACAATAAACGATATTCCGCGCGGCTGGTAAACATGCGATAGGGCTCTTGCGTTCCGCGCGTAATTAAATCATCAATTAACACCCCTATGTAGGCTTCATGCCGCAGTGGCGACCAACTTTCTTTTTCCTGTGCAAAACGGGCGGCATTTAAGCCCGCGATTAAACCTTGTGCGGCAGCTTCTTCATAACCCGTCGTACCATTAATTTGACCCGCAAAAAACAAACCGGAAATAGCTTTGGTTTCCAGTGAAGGCTTTAAATCCCGGGGATCAAAAAAATCATACTCAATAGCATAACCTGGCCGCGTAATATGTGCTTTCTCAAAGCCTTTCATCGTGCGTACAAATTCGATTTGAATAGCGAAAGGTAGGCTGGTTGAAATACCATTAGGATAAATTTCGTGGGTGCTTAAACCCTCGGGCTCAACAAAAATCTGATGGGAATTCTTGTCCGCAAAACGCATGATTTTATCTTCAATTGAGGGGCAATAGCGTGGGCCTACCCCTTCAATCACGCCAGTATACATGGGTGATTGCGTCAGGCCTTCACGAATTAAATCATGCGTTGCGCTGTTGGTATGCGTGATGTAGCAGGGAACTTGTTGGGGATGATGGCTCGTTTTGCCTGAAAAACTAAAAACAGGGGTAGGCGTATCGCCATCTTGGCGTTCGAGCACGGAAAAATCGATAGTGCGTCCATCAATTCGTGGCGGCGTACCCGTTTTTAAACGCCCTACGCGAAAGGGTAATTCACGCAAACGTTGCCCCAAGGTTCTTGCCGGTGGATCACCAGCACGACCGCCTTCATAATGATTTAAGCCAATGTGAATTTTGCCGGAGAGAAACGTACCGGCCGTTAATACCACCGTTTTAGCCTTGAAAGTTAAGCCCATTTGCGTCACAACGCCGGTAACACGATCATTTTCAATCAGGAGATCATCACAAGCTTGCTGAAACAAAAACAGATTGGGCTGGTTTTCTAGGGCGAAGCGAATGGCTTGCTTATACAAAACACGATCGGCCTGAGCGCGGGTTGCACGCACAGCCGGGCCTTTGCTCGCATTTAAAATACGAAATTGGATGCCTGCACTATCAATAGCTCGCGCCATGATTCCGCCTAAAGCATCTATCTCTTTCACCAAATGGCCTTTGCCTATGCCACCGATTGCCGGGTTACAAGACATTTGGCCCAATGTTTCTATGTTATGGGTCAACAATAATGTTTGCGCACCCATACGTGCTGCCGCTAAGGCAGCCTCGGTTCCCGCATGTCCGCCGCCAACGACGATGACATCAAATGTTTGTCTTATATCTATCATGGCCTTCACTACTATTCTGGTTTCAACAAGGGTCTGTTGAAGGCTGTCATTTTACTTGAATTGGCCAAGAAAAAGCTAGAAACAATACTCTTATATGCGTCTTGCCACGGTTGAACACACACTTGGGGTCACAACAGCAGGGCTTAACGCTGCAGAAGACACTACCCTAGCCCTGTTATGTTCTAATACTAGGCAATTCTCTACTATATCAGCGGCTTCTTGATATGAGGTTTCGAGCAGTTTAACCAGTTCAGTCACCGCCTGATTTTGATTCAAGTTTGAAATTTGTTTTTCTATTTCTGAGTCTTCTAAATGAACTTTTATCAATTGTTTTACTGTTGTAGCCGTTGCTTTAATTAGCGTTATTTGCTCTGGTGCAGGCTCATTGTTAGGTCGCTTTAAGTTCAGCAATGAGCGAACCGTACTTAATGTATTTCGTGTTTCCGCCTGAATGGGGCTTAATTTTGCTAACAATGTTTGTAACGCTAACTGCTCACCGTTCCTAAACACTATCTTTTCATACGAGGCAAAAAGACTATTGAGCAATTTAAGTTTAGCTGTGATTTTATTGAGTTCGGCTGGTTCAGCATACTGTTTTTTTAAGGCTTCAAATTGCGCTATTGCTTCGTGGCAAGAGGCCAGGAGCCTATAAAGTAACTTTTCCCGAAGGTCAGTTAAGGCGACATAAGCCTTTTTTTGAGTATTCGGTTGGCAGCGAATACATAAAATATCTTTCTCAGCTTTCTGATAAGCTAAGACAAGCTGATGTATTCCGTCCATCATGTTGTCAGCATTGCCTGCAAGATCGTAAATGGGTGATGGTTGGCGTGTTAAACTCATACTAAGCCTCTTGTCTTGGCCATTAAAGACCCGATTGTACCACAAGTGATCTCTTTCTGTCCTCACCCATACCAATTTAGCCTGGAAAAAGGCTTAATGATTCGCTAGGCTTATTTGTTTAACCTAAATAACCTTTTTATTGGACAGAAGTTAAACAGGAGTTGTCATGCCCTTATCTATTCCCAAATCAGGAACACCAGAATCTCTTTATAATCAACTGAGTACCATCGAAGCACTTGATGCAGAGGGTTATGCTGAATTATCCAAAAATGCTACTATTTCCAAAATACAGTTAGTCCATTGGGCAATCAACCAAGCACAGTTTGCTGATTGTATTGGTTCAGCCTACGACAAGGTGTGTCAAACAAAAAAAGAGAAGAAAGAAAGAATCGATATGGATCTATGGCAGAGTGAGATTAAAAGGGATGAATCACTTTCCACTCAAATTTTAAACCTGGCGGGTAGAAAAGATTTTGTGAAAGATCTGCATAACAATTTAAAAACAGCTTATCCTGCAGAAAATCTTTTTGAAAAAATTCGCAGAGATGCGGCAGACCTCCACCGTTTATTAACGCCCAGCTTACATATCACAAAAACAGCGGATCAGGTTTCAGAACACGTCATCAATCTCGATTTTCTCAAAGCCAATCCGCCCAATATTATTTTCATTATGGGCAATAATGATTTACGCCAAATTGATGCTATCGGGCGAATTTTCGCGGAATTAAAACAACATAACCCCAACAGACTTCCTACTATTTATGTGTCCGGATTCGGCGGTCATGGCACCATGCATGATGCCGTTTTTAATTTGTCCGAAGGCGCAACTATGGTAAAACGCCTAATAGATCTGGGCATTCCAGCTAATAAAATACTAGTTGAATATGATGCCGTTGATACCGGCAGAAATGTGTTTTATATGGATATCTTCTTCACGCTGTTTCATGCTTTAGAAAAGCAACATGATTTGATCGCCCTATCCTTACTAGAAGCTGCGGACATTCCTTTTTTAGAAAAAATGTTTACCTTACCTGCACAACAAAAACGAACTGGCGAGGAAGAAAAAAGCTTAGCTGCTATTTTAAAACCCATTAAAAAGTTTTTGCAAAAAAATAACATCGTTCTACATGATCATATTTTAATTTCAGGGACGCCAGGAGGATTACTGCGCCAAACACGCACATTTGAAAAACAAACTAGCTTGCCCTGGCATAAAATTTCTTGTTTAACACCTGATGAATTTTTGGGTGATATGAGCAAAAACTATTATTATCAAACGCCACCGCCAGCCCAGATTAATTTTATCTATGCGCTGCGCGAAGTTGCCTCTCTGCTGGATTATACCCTTAATTACGATTACTTAGCTGATCGAGCTCTGCCTGATTTGCCTGCTCTGCAAAGAGCCGTTGAAATTTATGCGGATTATTACAATCTCATGGCAAAGCCGATTGAAAAAATAAATGGGCCTGATCTTGCCACCAAATTTATAAATTATATTACCGAAAAGCCGGAAAATCTCATTCAGGAATTAAAAACCCCGATTCAGCTTTCAGCAAATTATTTTCGCCGTGCTTTTTTAGATGTGGAACATGTATGGCTGAAACAACTCAACTTAAACTGCAAATATACCCCCAACGAGCAAGCTGAAAAACTTGATACAGGTGGTACTTATACTCGTTTAGGTTTAATTCCTTTTTTCAAAAATACGAAAGAAAGCAAAGAGATTAATGTGCATAATTCGTTAGAACATTTATCTTTACGCAATCGTAAATAACTACGACAGAAAGTAAATAGCATTTGTGGGATATTTCCACTGTCAAAGCAGGTGATTGACAATAGTGGTGATTATAGTGATAATTACCCCAAATAGTTATCCGCAACTAATTGATTAATAGACAGTAAAATTTTGGTGACGCGTCACCAAAATTGACATACAGGGGCTTTCAATGCCAAAACATATTACCACCAATCTTTTTAAGGATGTTAGTAAACTAATTAATGATGTGAAAACCAAACCTGCAGATGGGATGCTAAAAACATCACTAATGGCCGCGCGAGATATATATAGCTGATTTTAGAAATTAGTTGGCTTGTCGGGACTATCTGATTTTTTGTCATTTTCTTCATTTTTGGGTTTATTGCCTTGTTTTTCCACTTCATCTGTGTCTTCACTTCTTTTGCGTTTGTGTTTGTGAGAATACATGCCGGAAGCCGCGACGCTTGCTGTTGATGTAGCGGATGCTGCTGAACTTGAACTTGTCTGAACATCTTTATTAATTAAAACGTTTAATTGCGAAAGATATTGTGCACTTTTTTCAGCGCCGGTTCTTTTGAAATAAGCAGCTGCAGCACTTGTTTTGTCATCCGTTAATTCTTCTATTAATTTGGGATTATTTTGCAGAATTCGAGTTAAAATTTTCTGACCTAGCTCCCCTCCTGCAACCAACTCAGTAAGTGGGCAACGACCCGCCTGATCACCTAAGGTGATAGATAGACAAAGTATATCAGCAGAAACATTTAATAATTTAGGATTGGTGTTAAGCAAATAATCTAGGAAAGTTAAATAGCGTACGCAACAACAGGTTAAAAAAATCGAATTTTCTTGATTGGTAAAACGCGTAAACCCCTCCAGAGATAATTGCGATAATAATTTAGAATTTGATTTGCTAAGCTTGCCTAAAAATTCAAATCCGTCTTTCATTAAAATTAATCTTAACAAAGGTGTATTTCCAGAGACTTCCCCTAAGTCTTTAGGTGGACATAAGACTTCAATTGACAACTCTTGAGCAAAGCCAGGATTTGTCTTGAATAAATAGGTTAAGAATTGAATTCCTTCAACACTAGTACACAAATGAGCAAAAATCGAAGTACCGCGATTAATCCCCAAGGGAACATTTTCGCAAAGTACTTTTAAGGGAATATCATTGATTAACGCAGGCTTTAATTCTTTTAAGGCATTTAAAAAAGCTAGGCCAGCAGCAGAAGAACTAAGGAGCATCAAAACTTTATAGAGATTTATTGCTGTTAATTGTTCCACTAATAGTTTATTCGCTTTAAAAATTTGGGTTAAAAGAGCAGGTGCCTCTGCCAAATCAATGAAGCAAGACTCACCGGCGTGTATTTCATAAAATTTTTCTACGGTTAATTGGGACATTAATAGCGGATTATTTGCAAATAGTGTTTCTAAAATGAATCTGCCTGTCTGTTTCGATGACAAATTTAAAATAGGAGAATAAAAGCCAGGATACGTTTCTTCTAATGATTTAATCGAAACATGCTGAGCTAATACTGGCAATCTACCTAAAACTTCCTTAAAAATATCTTGCCCGGCTGTAGTCATATGTAACCAAATAGGGAATAATTCATTCTCATCATGTAGCATTAATTTGTGGTCCGCAGCACCATTATTTAAAAAAGCTTGAACAATAGCATTAGTATCGGCCTTCTGCTTAAATTCAGTAAAAATAACATGTTTTGCGATATGAAGAACAAACATTCTATTTCTATAATGCATAGTTGCAAGCTCATTTATTTCATCCTGCGTGCATTGCTTAATAGCTTCTAGAAGTAAAACAGCTAACAAATTATTATAATGCGGCGTTTTATTTTTGGAGCGGAAATCTCTATACGTCATTAATAAAATTGCTGAGACTAATGGACTTTTTGGCGCGGAGGATGAATGAACATGCATATGCACTTCATCTGCCATAGCCATTTTTTTGATGACATCTAATTTTTGATAAAACACAGCAAAATCCCATACTTTATCATAAGATAATATTTTAAGTTCACTATCAGGCAATTGGAGTTCAAGATATAAATTAACAACATCCCAATTCCCGGTTGCTGCAGCTAAGTAAACAGCGGTATCACCTCCAGCATTAACAGCAAATGGATTCGCGCCATATTTTATGAGTGCGCGAACTAATTCAGGGTTATTGCCTAATGCTGCTTGATGCAATATATTGCCATCAGCATTAATAGAGCGTTGCAGAAATTTATTAATTTTTTCAGGATTTAACTTGCTTGCTGATTTAAAAACAAATTCAATCGTAGTAGGATTTGCAAGGTACAGCAGAAAAATAAAATATTTTAATATGTCCCTGTTGATAGCGTCAAATACAGCTTGATTAAACTTTTCTGCAAAAGCTGCATTTGCATTTTTTTCTATCGCCCGAAAAACCTCACTCGAATGAGGCACAGCAAGATTACTAGTATCCATGATATTTTCAACTGCTTTAGCTATATCATTTGTATCTATATGAATTCCTCTCAGCATTGTGGCAGGTAGTTTTTCTAATAAATAACAGAGCATGGGAATTGTTTTTACAAATCCTCCCGTAGAAAATAGATTTATCACATAATCATTAGGAGCGGCATTGATAAAGTGTTGAAACATATTATCTAGTATTTTACTTTGTGGGACATAATTCTTGTGAGGATTTGTATTTATGCTTATTTGATTTTTAATAATATGGTCAAGAAGCGCATTACAAAACATTTTGTTTATTAATAAAGGCAAGCTACCCATTTCTTTAAGCATTGAAATAACATTACTAAATTGTTCTATATTCAACATGAGAAAGACATCCCAGTCTCTAGTCTTATTTAGGTAATGTAATAATTTTTTAGAAGTATTATTTTCATTAGCTGAATGATAAATTGCATTAAAAACTTTAGGAGATGTGTATTTTAAAACATGTATTAAATAAGGTATTTGCGGACTAAAGTTTTTCGATAGTAGTTTATTAAAATTCTTTTTTGACGCCAGCTCAATTAAATACTCATCAACGAGAGCTTGTTTTTCTGGCATGACCGCTGGCAAAGTATTCTTATAGATATGTTCCATGAAAGGATTTGTAGAGATAAATTCAATGAGAAATAAAAAATCAAAAAATTCCCTTACTGTGGCTTTGTACAACACATTATTGTTAGACAATTGGCTGCCAAAATCTCTTGCTAGCTTATTTGTAATATCAAATTGTTTAGCAAATATTGACTCCATTAAAACTTTATAATACTGGAACTTATTTTCACTGAGATAATTTTCACGCTGCGAGTCATGTTCGATGATTAAATCAACAAAATTCCATTTATTTTCAATCATTGCTGTTTCAATTGAAGCCTGTCCTAGAGGGGCACCATTGGCAATTAACTTTTTAAATAATTCTATATTGTCAAATGTTATAGCGTAACTAAAAAATAAATAAGTTATTCCTGATTTGTTATAAAAATCCTTATAAATTGGATCTTGCATTTGATCCATCCAAGTTGTTAACCATCCCCGGGCTTGCTCTTGAGACTCATGGGAAGTGTTTTCCATGGCTAGTTGCTGATTATCGATTTTTTCATCCATTACTTTTTCTTCTCTCACTTTCTCTTCTAGCTTTCTGTCTTGAGTTGCAGATGATACCGCGGAGCTTGCAGCAGTTTGTGAGTGTGTTACTGATTTAATGGTAGGCTTTAAGATGTTTGCAAGTTTTTTTGCCATAACATCGTGTAATATTTTTGCTGCTGCTAAACTAAATTCAGTAGTTTCAGATGAGGTAAGAGTAGTCGCTGCTGCGATCAATATATTTTTAATGGCAGTAATATTTTTTGCTAAAAATGCATCTCTTAAATAAATTTTTAAGGGTGTCTTCTCAAATTCTCTAGAGAACACATAAGAGAAAGCATGATTACCTTTATAAAAAATAATATTGATATTTTTTAGATTAATGATTTGATCAGGCTTTAGTTCAGCGGTAATTTGGCCAGAATTTTTTAAACGTTCAAAAATACTGTAGGTTAAATAGAGGTTTTCATCATCTGCTGTTCTTCTGCTCCATGTATATTTTCCTGTTTCTTCATCTTCATCGGAATTAAAAAATTGATATAACGATAATTCATGCGGACCAAAGGATTGAATACTATCATTAATGCATTTTATAACGTGCTCCTGGACTTCGGGAATGTCAGTATTGTGTAATAGGGCAGTTATATCTTTAACTCCCATTTTTACTAATAATTCTTCAATTTCTCTCTCATAATTTACTGTTGGGACAAGGAGGTCAATAATAGTTAATGGAATAATTGTTTGATTCACTTTATTAATATATTTCTCTAAAAGAAAGAGCAAGCCTATTTCATCATCGGAACTGACGTATTGATGATACCTATTGGTCGTATCGTTGCGGATCTCGTGGAGAATGGCATTGTGTGCATTCAAATAAGAATCTTCATGCAAACTTAAATTTCTTGCTGCAGCGTTATAAAGTGCTTTCTTGTCTGGATGCGCCAGCAACATATTGAACAAGGCATTAGCGTCTGGTGATGTTTTATCAATTTCATGCATGATCTGGATATGTTGTAATACGACAGGATGATTTTTTGAAATTAATGTTTGCAACGCAGCCGCATAAAGTTTTCTAATATTTTTTGCTAAGTAAAGCGCTAAGTCGTCATTATCAATGGTTGACCCTAGCATTGGAGCGGTCCAATTGGTGAAAAAGGCTATAAAATGCGTCTCGTTATATTCGTAATATGAAACTTTATTCCCTTTTTTTAATTCAACATCAGGAGTAACAAAAAATTTTCTTCCTGTGCTACTGACATCAAACGCTAACCCTTTTTTCCATACTTCACACGCTGCTTCATAAGCTAAGTCATTTTTAATTTTTTCTAATTGTACTTGTGGGCTCGGATTGAGAGCCGCATTGGCAATTTTAATTTGGGTATTGGCGCCATCGCCACATTTGATAATCGATTTGCATAATTCCACAATAGTGGTTTTGCATGTGGTCAGAGGAATTTTATTAGGATTATTATAAAGCGTGTCAATAATTTCTAGCAAGCCAGGCATTCCTTCCCGAAATATTTTAAAATCCTTAAGGCCACCATAGCTTCCCGTTGATAAGCTAAATTGATTTTTAAACCAATTTAAGTTGGCCTCCTTTACCTTAAATTCTTCTTCTTGTTGTTCAATTTTGATTTCAGTATCTGGATGGTCTTTAACCCAAGCAATTAATTTATCGACTGTTGCATTTAACTTTGCATTAAATTGTTGACGTATTTCCGTAAAATCTAATTCGTCTTTTTCATCTTTAACCAATTTGCTAAATATATTATTCATTTCTTTTGGAGTATAAGGTAAGGGAACATTGCATCGTAGAGCCGCGTACGCGATTCGAATAACTTCATCATTATCTGCTTCAGGATTTGGCTTGAGATGTACACATAATCGCGTAATGGTATGTTTGCGTGTTGCTATGTGTTCTAATCGCGATTCTTCTGTTTCTTCTGCCGTTATCATGTCAGCAATTTTTGCTAATAAGGGAATAGCGTTTTGGTAAAGTACCACATTGGCTTCCCTATCAGACAATTTTGACGCCGGTGAATCAATAGAGTTAATAATGAAATCGTGGAAGACCCTGAGTTCATCCAATTGCGTTTGCAATGCCACTTGTGAAACTTCGTCAATATTCGTGTTTTTTTGTAGCCAGGATGATAGTTTATTAAAAATCGTTTTAACGCCATTTTTAAATTCTGCACCTCCTTCGCTAGCTGCAAAAGCGACTAAATTATCTGGACCGGAAGGCAGAGGAAAATTAATTTCAATTTTTTCCTTCTTACCAGTCGCAGTATAAAATTGCTCGGTAAAGCTAGGATTAATAAAGAAGATACGAGTTTCCATAGTACCCTCAACTGTTTGTTTTTAGGGTGTTATTAATATTATAGTCTAATTCCTTTTATTTGAATGGGATTTAAACAGGATTTAAAATGTGACTCTTATAAGTTCTCAAAAACCTAGGGCAAATTTCCTTTAATAATCAACCATCACGACGCATGTAATCCGAGTGGTAAATTTCCCAGATGTACTACTCAGGCTACGTAGGAGTCTTGCCGATCCTTTAAAAAAAGCGCACAATCTGAAAATAAATTATTGCAAAGGAGTGCAATGACATGCGACGTCTTATTTTTCCTCTTGTTCTTCGTATTGCTATCGCCATTCTGTTTGCCATGACAAGTGTGTCCGAAGTTTATGCGAGCAACAAAGTAAACACGCTGGCGCTAACCAGTTCAGCTGCGTCAGATCAAGGTATTATCCCTGTCATGTACACTTGTGATGGAAAAAATATTTCACCCGCGCTTGCCTGGACAAATATACCGCCGAAAACTCAAGCCTTCGCATTAATCCTCGCAGATCCCGATGCACCCAGTGGGACTTTTTATCATTGGGCACTCTATAACATCCCAAAAGATGCGCACAGTTTTGCCGAAGATTTAACCAAGCTGCCAGCAGGAACCGTCGCTATAGCAAATAGCTGGGGCAAAAAAGAGTATAATGGCCCGTGCCCGCCGAAAGGCTCGACACATCATTATATTTTTAGCTTGTACGCACTAGACAATATGTTGAAGCTGCCAGCCGATGCAGATATAACAACCCTGCTTGCTGCTCTTCAAAGTCATATCGTGGGCAAAAATGATTTTGTCGTGGTCTATTCAAAATGGCCAAGCTAAACATGTGCCAATTATTTGTATTAAATTTGTATTGCGCATAAAATATCTCGAGGCCGCTGCTGACCTACCTCAAGCATTTATGTATAATCCATAGACTTTAAAGTACATGGTTAGGGAAGAAGTACTGCATGATAACAATCATCGAAGATAAACAAGCCTATAACGGAACCCGTTTGAAAGAAGCGAAGTATCACCCAGCAGAAGACGACACGACAGGGATTGAGTCAATTGAAAATGCCATGACGCATTACAACCCTACGACGCAAATGCTTCTTTCTAGCAAAATAGTCACGCATACCCCTGATGCGGGTTTAAATCCCTTAGTTGATGCGGCAGCCTATCTTTTTTCGATTATGGGAAAATTGAAGCATACTAAAAAACAGCGCGATCTTGGCAAGCTCAAAGAGGAGTTACTTAAAGAAATAGAAGCTTACCGCGAGAATGCTAAGACCTATTCCTACAAATCCGAATTGCTGGATGAATATCTTCCTGTGACGTGCTATGCCTTGTGTGTGACCTTAGATGATATTATTGCCAGCATGCCTTGGGGTAACGAGGGCCGCTGGGATGAGCATAGTTTGCTGGTTGCTTTCAATCAAAATGGCATCTCAAGAGAGAGTTTTTTCCTCATCTTAGAGCATCTCATCCGCGATCCAGCCCAGTATATTGACGTCATGGAGTTTATGTACATCTGTTTAAGTCTTGGCTTTAAAGGCCATTATAATAGCTCAACGCTGGATCATGATCATTTAGAGCAAATCATCAATGCTTTGTACAAGAGAATTCGCGCTTTTCGTGGTGATTTTAGTAAAACGCTATCACCTTTTCTCATTAAATCACGTACGCTGCATCCTGCACCCCCAAAAAAAATGCCTACTTGGTTAGTTGTTTTACTGGCGTGTAATGTCATTGTTGTACTCTTTGCTGGCGCAAAATATTTTTTAGATATTTCATCCAATAAAGTTTATCAAAATTTAAATCGTACGGAAAAAGCAACCGCCTATGAATTACATAATGCAGCTCGTCAATAACCATAACGCCTATAAAAAAAATATTGTCCCTGCGACTATTTTTTTTGTTAGCGTTATTATTATTTGGTGTATAACGCCGCTTATCACAATCCAAGGTCACGTGCCTTTTGCTCATGAATCTAAGCGGATTTATCTTATTTTGTTAGGCTTACTAGGGTGGATTGCAAAAACCTATTTTATCGACCCTAAAAAAGAAAAAAAACCCACTATTGCCTCAGTCAATCCTGATTTTGACCGAAAAATTCATCTCCTTGAAGGCCAGCTTCAGGGTGTCATGAATTTCTTTAAAAAAACCGAGTTAAACCCTGATCACCAAAAAATTAAACTTAGCCAGCTGCCGTGGTATTTAGTTCTGGGGCCCAAGAATGCGGGAAAAACAACATTACTTGCTAATTCCACGATTAATTATGTCTTAAAAAAACAAATTAAACTGGAAGATATCAAACATATTTCATCGTCAGAACATTGCGGATGGTGGGTAACCAAAGACACGGTTCTAGTCGATGTGCCCGGAAATTATCTCACGCAAAACACGAAATCCAATCCGTTATGGACCCACTTTTTAGCACTATTAAAAAACTTTATGCCTGCCAATACCTTAAATGGCATTATCTTAACGTTACCCCTTTCGGATTTGATCGATAGAGAAAAACGTCAAATTCTTGAAAATAATCTTCGCGCAAACATTGTAGCGCTACGCAATAAATTTGGTGTGAATCTGCCGTTTTATTTTGTGGTAACAAAGTGTGATTTATTGCCAGGGTTTGTGGATTTTTTTGGAGATTGTGGTAGCGATGAGTTAAGCCAAGCTTGGGGAATAACCATACCGAATGCAGAACAAGAATCCATAACGCATGTGTTTACACAACGTTTTAATGCCTTAATCAAGCGTCTCAACAAACAATTAATTTGGCGTCTACATCAGGAAAGGGATTTTAATCAACGCGTTCATATAAAAAATTTCCCTTTGCAAATTGAACACTTAAAAGAAATTTTGCTAACCTTAATTACCTCACTCTCAAGCCATGATAATTTGTGCTTGCATGGGGCGTACTTAACAAGCGCAACACAATATCCCGCTCACGACAACAGCAATCAGCATGTCCATTTGTCTCCAACGGATTCACAACACGCTTTACAAATTATGTATCATCCCACTATGCCGAGCCGTTCGTATTTTATTAGGCAATTCATAACCCAAGGATTAGCGCGCAATATAGCGCAGCTAAGCGAACCGACTTGGTATAAACAACCCCTGATTTATGCCATCAGTGGTACGGCAATCGTGTTTATGTTTATTTTTATTAGCTATGATTTACAATCGTCTACACCTGATTACGCCCCACATATTTTAAAAAGACAACCTTATGCACAAAATGACGTTGTTCCCATTGAACGGCGCATAGAGGTTCCGACCTCTAGACAGAATTTTTAACCTTATCGAAAAGGAATATAACCATGCCATCAGAAACATTTACCAAAGATACCGAATCGAAAAATGACGTATTCAATGCTTACAATGAATTATTGCGTAAATTGCAAGATACGCCAAAAGTGACAACCCCTGAAATACAAGAAGAACAAATTGTCGAACAACAAATTGTTGAAGAAGAAAAATTCGTTGTCGCAACTGCCGTTAAAGAAACTAGCACAGGCATTACCGAACATGTCGCTAATCTAAAATCGTCTGTTAATGACTTTCTCGGTGACATTGAAAACAAATTACATCTTGAACAAGAAAAAGTTGAAACATTACGAAAAGCCATCATCATTCAAAACCAGCATCTAGAAGATTTGTATGAAATACGTGTGAATGCCGACACCTTGGCCGCATTAGTATTAGCAAATAAAGAGAAAGCGGTTTCCTTAGAACAAGAAATTTCGTTTAAAAGACAACAATGGCAAAAAGAACAAGATGATCATGAATTAAAAACCAAAGATCGTGATGACTGGCAAGCACGCGAACGCCAACGTGAAGAAGAAGAATATACTTCTCGGCGTGATATCTTACGCGAAAAATCTCTTGGTGAGCAGGATCTTGCCGAGCGCCAATTAAAGCACGAGCTCGAATCCCGACGTTTCCATCTCGAAGAAGAGTTTCGTCTTCGCGAGTCTAAAGTTGAAGAAGAGTTGCGCCTTCGCGAAGGCAAAGTTGTTTCAAAAGAATTGGATATGCAAAATCAATTAGAAACAACCAAGCGTCATCTAGAGCAAGAATATTCGACTAAACGTGCTCATACCGAAGAAGAGTTAAAAAAACGTGAGAGGGGTATAATACAGAGCGAACAAGAGTTCTTGTTACTGAAAGAACGCGTAGATAAGTTCCCTGAAGAAATGCAGCATCTCGTAACCACTGCAGAGGAACGTATCACCAAGACATTAACTCTGGAATTTGAATACAAAACAAAACTGGCTGAACAAGAATTTGAAACCGTAAATAGATTACATAAGCAAGCTCTTGAATTATTAGAAGCCAAAAACGAACACTTGGAATCATTAAATTATTCTTTCAAGCCTATGGCTTACAATCCATCGCTATAAGTCAGCCGCGTGAGTTTTTACGCTGCTTTGCACTGTTCCTGGCGCTTTAAATCAATATAAGGCGCCAGGTTCGTCATAAAATATGACGCCCCTTAATTTGAGGTGAAGTGAAATGAAAAAAACCCTACTTGAAGTCGCACATGAGATGGCTACTGATTTATATGAAGCGTGTGTAATCAATGCTGTGACGATGCGAGAGTACGAGTCTGTTTGCATCCCTCCAGTTAATTCTCCGTTAGCGACCAGGATTTAAGGTCTTAAATTTTTAATAATGCCAGGATAGGCCACATGAATTTTAAGACTGTTTTCGATAATCGAAAGTATTTGTTATCCTGGTTTGTGCCAACTGTTGTTTTATTATTAGGTGTCGCGTTTTCAATAATGATTTATACCATCAGTTATAAACGTGATTATGTAGAAAGTTTTCAATCTTTTAATATACAAGCTGAAATATCTTTTAACGCAGTTCAGCGAGATATCGAAGTTTATTTGACAATATTGAAATCGCTGCGGTCATTTGTTTCAGTTTACCCAAATTTAAGCAGAAGTGCTTTTCGTACTTATACTTTACCTATTATTAAAAATGAAGTTGGCTTGCAAGCTATGGCGTGGTTAACGGTATTGACGCCTTCAGAACTCCCTCTCTATAAAGAAAAAGCACATAAAGAAGGCTTTCCGGATTTTGATTTTTATAAAATAATGCCTGACGGGAAACATGCTCCATTAGAAATTAAAGACTATTATCCCATAATCTATTACATAGAACCGTCAGAAGATAATAATGTCGTGTTAGGTCTTGATGCAACATCAACTCATTCACGATTTATCACACTTTTAAAATCAATACAAACAGACAAAGTTGCGACAACAGGCCGCATCATTTTGGCGCGGCATAACCCGGGCGTTGTTCTTTTTTTACCTGTATATAAAAGCAATGTTATCCCAGGAGCGAATACTGGCCTGAAAAACATAAGTAGTTTGGTTAATTGTGCGATAAGTTTCAAAGGTTTTATCGAGAACGCTTTAAGAAGATTAAATCTGGATGTGAGTTTTTATCTTTTTGATGCGAGCGCCGAGGATACAAAAGAACAATTACTCTATAGCCCAATAGATGAAAAAAACGATTCTAGACAGTCACCCCAAACAATAGCCGATGCGCAAAAGTATCCAATTTTTATCGAAAAATTGATAACCGTAGGCGATAGACAGTGGATGCTATTTGTTACGCCTAAAAGTTATTTTTATAAGCATATTTGGATTCCAAGAATTATTTTATTAATTGGTCTATTGATCAGCTTCATGCTTTTTGTTATTACAAGAACGATTGTCTTGAATTTGCAGCAAAAAGTTTCTATTAAAGTACTGGAAGACATAGTCATAGCGCGCACAGCCGAGATAGAAGAAGAAAGAAATTTAGCAGTCAGTGCATCTAAAATGAAGTCAGATTTTGTGGCCAATATAAGTCACGAGTTACGTACTCCGCTCAATGCTATTATTGGATACACTGAAATGTTGCTAGAGGAGATGGAAGACGCGGGCGTAAAAGAATATAGTAGCGATTTGAACAAGGTTATCAGCTCAGCTAACCATCTTCTCAGCCTAATAAATGATGTACTTGATTTGTCTAAAGTTGAAGCTAGCAAAATGGATCTCTTTTTAGAAGAGGTAGAGATAGCAACCCTAGTTACAGAATTAAAATTCATCTGTAGTCCTCTAATCAAAAAAAATAAGAATACCTTCGAAATAATTGTAGCAAAAAGCCTTAGCACGATGTATACGGATGTCGTCAGAATTCGGCAATCTTTGCTTAATTTATTGAGTAATGCTAGCAAATTTACTAAAGAAGGCGTCATCACACTAGACGTCAAACCACTACAGGCAAATAACAAAGAATGGGTCCGATTTTCCATCCGTGATACCGGGATTGGTATACCGCCAGAGAAATTAAAGTTACTGTTCCAAGCATTTACTCAAGTAGATAGTAGCACCACTCGTCAGTATGGAGGAACGGGTTTAGGTTTGTATCTCACTAAAATATTTACTACCATGCTAGGTGGGCGTATTACAGTAGAAAGCGAAAAAGGCAAAGGCACTTGTTTTTCGCTTATTTTGCCGATAAAAAGCATTACAGGAATTTCAAAAGCAGAAATTTCTCATAATAGCTATACAGCAACAGAGATAGCCGTTAAAGGTGATGCGCAGACGATTCTTATTATAGATGATGAGCCACTAATTCATCAAGAAGTTCAAAAGCGTCTCGAACAAAGTGGATATCGAGTACTGCATGCCTTTAGTGGGGAGGAAGGAATCAGTCTTGCCAGAAAATGTAAACCCGATCTCATCACATTAGATATCCTTATGCCCGTGATGGATGGCTGGTCTACATTATCTGCTCTCAAATCAGAGCCTAATACGGCTAATATACCTGTTATTTTAATAACGGTCATTTCTGATGTCGATATCGGTTACGCCATAGGTGCTGTTGACTACCTGCAGAAACCCATAGAGCAAAAATCGTTTATTGAAAAGATTAAATCCGTATTAAAAACAGATAAAAAATCCCATCCTATACTGATCGTTGACGACGATAGTAACGTTCGACATCCCATCAGTCGAGCTGTTAAAAAAGCGGGTTGGATACCTATCGAAGCGGCGAATGGCATAGAAGCTTTAGAACATCTCACTAAAATTGAGCCTTCACTCATTTTATTAGATTTGATGATGCCGGAGATGGATGGATTCGCTATAGTTAAAGCATTACAACAAAATGAAAAATGGCGCAAAATCCCCGTGATCATTATAACAGCCAAAGATTTGTCTGATGAAGAACACGCAATGTTAATGCAGCATAGTAAGAGCATTTTACAAAAAGGTACTTATTCTCATAGGGAAGTCATAGACTTGATTTTTAAAGAAATAAAAAAGATGGAAGAAGAATCAAATAAGAATGATTAATGAAAAAGCCTTTTCGACCTTGAGCATTATCTCCTTATTGTGCAACTAAATAAAATTAATGAATGAAAATTTTATTTTTATACAGAAGGTATCACTTGAAGCATTAAAATAATGGACATTTTTTTAAGCAACAAATAATTAAAATCGGCGTAACGTTATTGATAGCTTATAGTGGCAGTACACAAGCAAGCTGGCTTCAACGCTTCAGTGGAATTTCTTATGACAATCCTGCCCAATTAAGTCTGGTTAAAGACAAACAAATTATTTTAGGCGGCACTTTTTCAAAATTCAACCTAGTGTTTAATGGTAAAACGATAGGAGGAAACGGTCGAGTTACGGGAAATAGTGCACCAGGGTTGCCCTATTTTCGCTATGCAAACAGGTTGTCTGATCGTCTTGTGGTAGGGCTAGATATTACAGATCCGGTTAATCTTGTTCAAAATTGGCCTAAAGGCTCTGTTGTGCAAAATAACATTATTTACGGAAGAATTAATTCCACTGATATTTCGCCTAACCTTGCGTACACGCTTACCTCGCAACTATCTGCAGGTGCCGGCCTCGATTTTATGTATCTTGTATTTGATTATATTTCAGTAAGACCTGTAACAAATTATTTATTTACTAATAGAGCAAACAGCTGGGGATATAGTTGGCATGCAGGCGTTCTTTATAAGCCTACTGAACGCACCTCATTTGGACTTGCTTATTATAATCAAATTATTCAACGTCCTCGAGGCTTAAGCAGCTTGCCTGATGTGACTACGACCGGATGGATGACCCGATATAAAATCCCTAATACCGTTATTTTTTCTGTTAATCAAAGAATAAATCCCAAATGGAAAGTATTAGGTACCATTAGCCGATCATGGTGGAGGGGGTTTCGTAGCACGACATTAGTCAACACAGCCATTGGTGATATTCCTATTACTTATAATTTCCACAATACCTGGCGCGTTGTGTTAGCTAATCAATATATATTAAATGATAAATGGATCTTAAAAGGTGGTGTTGGTTATGACCAGGGACCCGGAAATGATCCTAACCGCAGTATTATTACTCCTGCAATAACCTCATACGCTCTTTCAATTGGGTCACACTTTCAGATTACTAAGTCATTAGGATGGGACATTGATTATAGCCACCTATTTTGGCAGCATATTACCATCAATAATGGTTCAACAATGGG
>Ga0206981_10120_pt1 | contig 23998 bp, 23 predicted proteins | sample Alteio_BWMinCont_17_FD_153312 | JGI IMG/M metagenome (GOLD analysis project Ga0206981, IMG submission 153312) | Enriched cells from forest soil in Barre Woods Harvard Forest LTER site, Petersham, Massachusetts, United States -... | ecosystem: Environmental > Terrestrial > Soil > Temperate forest >... | reverse complement strand
AAGCGGGTTTACTCTACTTTGTAGTAATTGGTGGCTCAGTATGACGAAACAGTTCTCTCTAGGAGAATTCGAACAAATTGTTCTCCTGGCCATCCTGCGGCTTGATGATACCGCCTATGGAGTCACCATTCAGGCAGAGATTGAATCGTGCGCTGGCAGAAAGACCACGCCCGGAGCCCTGTACACAACGCTCGACAGGCTCGAACAAAAAGGACTCTTGTCCGCCCGCAGCGGCGAATCCACCCCGACACGCGGAGGGCGAGCCAAACGTTTCTACTCCGTCACCAAAGAAGGTCGCTCCCGGCTCGTAAGCGCGCAAGCCGCATTTCATCGTCTGCTCGGTGGGCTCAATTTATTGGGAGGGGAAAGCCATGTCTAAGAAAAAGGACAAGATGGATAAAGCAGATTTCGCTGAGTGGTTGCTCCATCGGGTAGTCGATCCCGACCGGGCTTCAGAACTCGTAGGAGACCAGCTCGAAGCTCATCCCAATGCCGGGCAATTCCGCTTCTGGATGTCGATCACGCAACTGTTCCTAATTTTTTCCCGGCGAACGATCCTCGGAATCGTGGTATCGCCGATTGCCGGTTCTCTGGTTGCTGTCGCTTTCTTGATTTGGGATACCCCGCAAGCACCCAAATGGCTCGGCGGCTCGCTGACGTCGTTAGTCCACCTGTGGTTGTGTATGTTCGCGGTCAGCATTTTGCTCTGGCTTGCGACGGTCTTCTCTCTGGTGCGGTTCGGCTGGCGCTCTACACGCACTGGGATTGCGCTCATGGCAGCGGTCTTGGCTTCGACTTCTACAAATTTCTTTCGGGGAGAGATCTCCGTAGTCATCCTCACCATGCTCTGGGCCGGTTTTTTGGTCTTCTGCATCAGCAGCAAAACCCGGAGACGCGCTCTTGGCTCAGTCAGCGGGGCCATCTTGGCAGGGTGGCTCACCGGCTTCGCGTTAGCCGTCTCGTCTCATGACCCGAACAGCGTTTTCGGAAAATGGCAGGGCCTATCGGCGCTCTTCTTAATCCCTCTGGTCGAATGCGGCGCTATGCTCTCGCTGGGTCGTAAATCGGAATCCGCCAGTCCCGTCAGTTCTTAGCCGCATCCTGATTGACACAGCGACATGATCGGACAACCGACGCAGTCCGGTCCAAATGCTTGCAAAGTCGGTTTTTCGGCAACTTCGCGTGAGTCCCTTAAAGGACCCTTTATGGAACCCTCGGCGCGTTCCCGATAAGATGACCGAATTCATCGACAGCAAAGTTCGCCGACTATATTTGTCCCTCCGGCGTCTGCTCCGAGTAATAGAAAGCATGTATCGACTTAATCTGTCCATCTACGATGTGAATCCGGTCAAAAACGTGATCGACTCCATTCACCGTCTCCATGTCGAAGACACTTGCAACGTAGTCTCCCTCGACGATGTGCTGCTTTAACTGAATACCCCTGACCATGGGGAGAATATGCGCGAGAAATCCCAGTACGGTAGGCCGACCCGCCAACTTCGGCATGCGCGGGCCTTCAAATGTCACGTCTTCGGCAAAGGACACCTTCGACAAGTCCCTTGTTGCAAAACAATCCAAATAAGCTTCAACCACAGCGACTTTCTCTTCTCGTGACATGGCCTCTCCTGGCTCACCCTCGATCAACCTTTGTGACTCAATCATTGAGCCACTCGCCACGGAGAAGCAGTCTCCCACGTCTTCAGTTGCGCCGTCGCCCAGTCCACCGACTTATCCGTATGGCATGAAGTACAAGGGTTAGGAATTCTCGATTGTTTCGTCGCATTCGGCGGAATAAATCGGAACGTATGCGCATGGACATAGTTATCCTTGATCGTCTGCTCGATCTTCGGCATGTGGCAGGCCACGCACTCGCTGCCCGCGCTGTTTTCCGCGTGATGCGTATGCTCTGAAACGGTTCCATTCAGCCCCGCGGGATTATCCTTCGTGTGGCAGGAAAGGCAAAGCTTATTGCCCTTCTTGACCAGACTCGCGACATTTTCGTTGGTATGGACATCGTGGCAATCCGAGCAGCGAATACCGCGGTGGTACATGTTGCTCTGAACGAAGTCGTTCCCCTGCATCCGGTTCTTATGCGACGTCAGATCCGCATATTGGAAGAAATTCGTAGTCCCCGGCTTGACCTCTTCAAGCTTCCAAAAATCAGCCAGACGCTTGCCCGGCACAAACCCCACCGGCCAGTCATAGTACTTGCCTGCAACAGGATTGCTCAGTGGCTGTCCCTGGCTATGACATTGGATACACGTATCGTTGCCGCGCACGGGGTCAAGCGTGCCAGGGTTGACGATGTTCTCTTTCGTCGGATGTTCAACATGTGCGCTGCCCGGTCCGTGGCACTTCTCGCAGCCCACGTTCCACTCCGTGACCTGTTTCGTCTCGATGTTGTAATTGACCGAATGACACCCGTCGCAGGTCGGTCCGGTTGGCCGGTCAAAGTTGGTAGGCCCGTAGAACGGCACCCACCAATCGGTTCCAGCTTCCACGTGATAGGGCAGCCATTTGTTCTTCTGCACATCCCACTGCGCCGGCAGCGGGTAATAGTCGTCGCCGCGCTTGGTGAAGTAGCGCTGCTTCCAGCGGCTTCCATAGACAAACGCCACCTGATCGAGACCAAATGTGACAACGGGGTTCGGATGCACAAAGTCTCCCAGAACGGCCTCAGGATGCGCTTTGGGATCGCGGACCACATTCGCCATGCGCGTCTGCTTCCAGCCCTTATAAGCTTCGGCATGACACTTTTCGCAACTCTCCGAACCTACAAAGTGCACAGCCTGCCCCTGGCTGAACGCCGCGGCCGAAACCAGAAAAAGCACCGCAATCTGCCAGAGATACTTCATTGAATGCGTATGCTTCGCCATACACCCTCACCAGCCTAGTCTCGCACGAGGCAGACAGGTTCTCGATGACGAGGACTACCGCTTCTTCGCCTTGGGCTGGACAGCCGGATTCGCCTTAACCGTAAAGCTATCCTTAGCCTCCACATTCAGGCTCGCCGCGTCGGGATCGATCACCTTCCACATCACCCCATGAAGCTGGTGATCCTTCACCTCCAGCGTCACGTAGTTATACACAGGAAAACCAGTATCCCGATACAAATCGTGACTGCCGCGAAACAGGATCGGATAAGGCACTGCCCCTCCGCCGCCGGTCACAATATACTCCACGCCATGGCGCTCAAATCGCTCGTAATTGTGAATGTGCCCATTGAAAACCAGCACCCGGGCGTGCATGTGACCCACGTGATCCTCCACCACACTGCGCAAAAACAGCGAGTCCTTGCTGGGCAGGCTGGCCACTAGCTGCGACTGGGTATCGGCCACCCATGGGATGTGGTACAGGATCAGCAGAAAATCTACCGAAGCAGGCAGATGCTCCAGCTGCGCGACAAACCACCGCCCCTGCTCGGAACGAGCGCTCACCGCCTCGGTCATATCCAGCGACAGCACCTCCACCGATCCCAGTACAGCCGAGTAATAGCGGTGCCGCTCAAGCATCGGATAGTTATCCAGATAATTCGCGATTCCCCTCTCGCGCTCATGAGTGATCTCATGATTGCCCATCGTAGGAAAGACAGGGAATCCGTCTTCTTTCCACGACGCCGTTTCTCGCTGATATTCCTCCCAATCGGCCTTCTTGTCTCCGATAAAAGGCATGTCTCCAGTCACCAGCAGCGCCTGCGGCTTTTCCTGTCCAATCTTCTGTGCCAGCCACTGCCGCACCTTGGGATTGGTGCCCTCAGTGATCTTGGGATCGGTAAACCGCATGTCTCCATAAGCGATCAGCCGGATCGGCTGCCCGGCTGAAAACTGCTTCAAAATAAACGTAGGTTTGGTCTCGGCCTTTCCCGGTATCGGAGGCGCTTGCGCCAGGGTCACCGATCCGCTTACGAGCAGAGCCAACGACCAGGCAGAGGTGAATTTTCGATAAGGAACCATGCAGGCCCAGACTACCATCCAGGCAGCCGCCGGACCCGGTATTTAGACCCGCTGCAGGTGCAGCAGAGAGCGTAGCCGCTCGACCAAGGTCGGCACCGTGGGGCAGCTGAAATAGATTTCGCGATTGCGCGTCATCATCAACTCAATCGCCATAATCCTGGGATGCTTGCCAGCCGCTACCTGATCCTCGCGGCTTCGGCACTCCAACGCGAACTCATCCGACAGATACTCGATCGCATGGCCCAGCATCTCGATCGCCCGGCCCGCCTCATGCGTGATCTTGCGTGGCCGCCAGGGCTGCGCCGCTGCAACCGCCCCGCGTACAGCAGGCAGGTTCACTGCAGGAGAAATCAAAGCACCGCCTATTATCGCTGTGGTCGTTGCCATGTTGAATATCCTCAATCTCTCCATCGGCTCGATCCTTTGTACCCTTAGATGACCAAGGTAATAGAAGCGCATCATCAAACTGCTTCTGCTGGATGATTTTGTTTGTGCTGGGAAAAGGACTCTTCGAAAATCCCCGTCGCGCCCAGAATGAAACCTATACAGCCTCCGCGCTTGACGCAGCGAAGCTGAAAACCTAAGCTCAAAGCAGCGGTTGCGCTAGAAAGCCCAGCATCTGGCAATCCGGCCATCCCGCCAACTCAATCGATAAAGCTGCAGCCGAGAGCGTGTCTGAGACTATGACGACCACAGTCCCCTACTTCTGGCAATACATCCCGCTCCTGCTGCAGGTTCTGGTTGCCTTCGGCCTGGGCCTCGGCATGGCTTTCGGGTCGTATCACATTGGCCGCCATCGCAATACCAAGACCAAGCTGGCCACCTACGAGTGCGGTATCGAGGCCGTAGGCGATGCGCGCGGCCGCTTCAGCGTCCGCTTCTACATGGTTGCGATGCTGTTCATTCTCTTCGACGTCGAAGTGGTCTTCATGATGCCCTGGGCCGTCATTTACCGCCAGCTTCCCGTCATCACTGGCTCGCGCTTCTTCGGTTTCTGGGAGATGATCGTCTACCTTGGCTTCGTCGCCGTCGGCCTCTTCTACATCGTCAAAAAAGGCATTCTGGACTGGTCCAACGATAAGGGTGACCTCTAAATGAGCCAAGCATCGCCAAGTCTGACCCTGCCCGATAAGGAATCCGTTCTCCGCGAAAAAGCAGACCATCCAGCTGTATCCGCCATTCTCAACTGGAATCCTGAAGCTCTGGCCGAAGCCCGCTGGGATCGCGAAGAACTGACCCTCACCATCGCCCGCGAAGAGATTGTCGGCGCAGGTCTGGCCGTGCAGAAGGCCGGATACAACTTTCTCGAAGATGTCACCGCAGTCGATTGGTATCCTGCCTCGCCGCGCTTCCAGATCAGCTACCACATCGTTTCGCATTCGCTCAAGGAGCGTATCCGCCTGCGCGTCATGCTCGACGAAGCCAGCCCCGCCATCCAGACCATCACCTCCGTCTGGCCCTCGGCCAATTATTACGAGCGCGAGGTCTTCGACCTCTTCGGCGTCCGTTTTGATGAGCACCCTAACCTACGCCGCATCATGATGCCCGAAGAATGGTCCGGCCATCCCCTGCGCAAGGACTATCCAGTCGAAGGCTATCGGTAAGGCAGTGTGGGTGTGAAGTGTGAGTGTGGCTTCACTCCACACTCGCCTCACGTTGTATCCTGTTGAGTTGACGTCTCGCTGAAACTGTACCGCCACGCACTACACACCCGAGGAGACAATCTCTGATGACCGACGTGGCAGGAACCCCGATCCTCGAAGCACCCATCGCCGAGGGCTCCGCCGACCAGACCATGGTCCTGAACATGGGGCCGCAGCACCCCTCGACCCACGGCGTCCTCCGCCTGGTGCTTGAGATCGACGGCGAAATCGTCGTCCGCCTCTATCCCGAGATCGGCTACCTGCACACCGGCATCGAAAAAACCTGTGAGGCCAAGTTCTACCAGCAGGTCGTTCCCCTCACCGACCGCATCGACTATCTCAGCCCGATGCACAACAACCTCTGTTACTGCCTGGCCGTCGAAAAGCTCCTGGAACTCTCCATTCCCGACAAAGCCCAGTGGATGCGCGTTCTGCTCAGCGAGCTCACTCGCCTCAACTCGCACCTGGTCTGGCTCGGCACCCACGCCATGGATATTGGCGCCCTCACCGTCTTCCTCTACACTTTCCGCGAACGCGAAGACATCCTGCGCATCTTCGAACTGGTCAGCGGCCAGCGCATGATGACCAGCTACTTCCGCATCGGCGGCCTGTCCATGGAACCTCCTCTCGATTTTTTCGAGAGGGTAGCCGCTTTCATCAAAACCTTCCCGGAAAAGATCGACGAATACGCCAACCTGCTCACCGGCAATCCGATCTTCGTCAACCGCCTGCAAAACGTAGGCCATCTCTCCGCAGCCGACGCCATTGCCCTCGGCGTGACCGGGCCGCCCATGCGCGCGTCGGGAGTCGATTTTGACCTGCGCCGCGACATGCCCTATTCCAGCTACGAGAAATTTGATTTCAAGGTGCCTACATCGCAGCGTTGCGACGTCTGGGGACGCTATCTCGTCCGTCTCGACGAGATGCGCGAGTCAGTCAAAATCATCAATCAGGCCCTCGCCGGAATGCCCGAAGGCCCGGTCAAAGCCGACGCTCCCAAGATCGTTCTGCCTGACCGCGAAAAGATGAAGACCCAGATGGAATCGCTGATCCATCACTTCAAGATCGTCACCGAAGGCTTCGCCGTCCCGGCAGGCGAGGTCTATCAAGGTATCGAATCCAGCCGCGGCCAGATGGGCTACTACGTCGTCTCCGACGGCACAGCGAAACCCTACCGCGTTCACATGCGCAACCCATCCTTCGCGTCCTTGCAGGCTCTCGAAACCATGTGCAAAGGCCGTATGTTGGCCGACGTCGTCGCAGTCATCGGCTCCATCGACGTAGTGCTCGGCGAAATTGATCGTTGAACCAATTGTTGACCGTTGAACCATTTGTATTGTCATCCTGAACGAAGTGAAGGATCTGCTGTTCTGACAAATGTGAGTGGATTGGAGATTGATATGGCGGATTACTTCAAAGCAGCATCCGAGTTCAAAGCAAGATTGACGGCCAAAGCCACCAAGGCAGCCGAACTCGATACCTTCTTTGAAAGCGTTCGCTCCAGCATTCACGAAGAGATCGCCAATGCCAATGCCTATCTTGCTCGTGAAAACGCTCCCAAGATCGAATTCAAAGAGGGCTGGCCCAAGGGAGCAATTATCGAACTTGCCTGCGCCTCCGCCATCGCCAAAGTAACGCTCGATCCCGATGTGCCTGAAGCACCCACCATCGCAGCCGTCATCGCTGGAGAAGAAGCCGAGAAGACCGTTACATTCACTCTGTTGCACGATCAGTCGCCTTTGAAAGCCCAACGCGTCAGCCTCACGCCTGCAACCGAAGAAAAAGTTGGCCCGCACGAGGTTGCCGCAACCATCGTTGAAGAACTGATCACGGGGGCGCCGTGATTGAAGCTGTCACACCGCTCTGTATGAATCTATATGGCGAGCTCTGGGTCTCTCTCGCCTCCGTGTTGCGCAGCTACACCGCCGTTCATGGACTCAATCGTAAGCTGCAGGCAACCATCGAATTAGGCGAAAATCAGATCGTCGTCCGCGCCGGAGAACGCTGGTTGAAACTCGACCGCCACGAGGCCGAAATCATCTGGGCTCGCGAAGATAGCACCAAGGGCCTCATGCGTTTTACCATGGAAGGAAAGCTCGAAACCCACGTGGGCCACGAAGAGTTTCACGACCGAGAGGAAGAGATGGACATGCAAGCCGAAGCCTGGGCACGGGAGCTGATGCTATGAGCCCCCAAGAAACGAGTCAGGAATCCATGTCGATCTTCTCCCCGCAGCTCGCGGCCAGATTCGACGCGCTCGTCGAAAAATATCCCCTCAAGCGATCGGCGCTCATACCCATGCTGCTCTACTCGCAGGACGAGATCGGCTATCTCTCCGACGCGGTCATCGATGAAGTCGCCGAGCGCCTCGGCATCACTCCGCTCGATGTGCGCAACGTCGCCAGCTACTACTCCATGCTGCGGTTTAAGCCGGTCGGCAAATACAACGTCCAGGTCTGCACCAACATCAGCTGCATGTTGCGCGGCGCGTACGATCTCTTCGAGCATCTGCAAGACGAGCTCGGCATCGGCCACAAAGGCGTCACCGCCGACGGTCTCTTCTCGCTCGAAGAAGTCGAGTGCATCGGCGTCTGCTGCTGGGCCCCGGCCATTCAGGTAAACTACGACTTCCACGACGACCTTACCAACGACAAGGTCGATGCCGTTCTCGATACCTACAGAGCCAAAGCCTCCAACACCTTGACGGGAGAGTCCACGAATGCCTAAACTCGTCTCCCATCCCGATGAAGTCAAGATCATCTCCAAGCGCTTCGGCATGGGCGCAACGGATATCGATCGCTACATCGAACTCGGCGGCTACGAGTCGGCCAAGAAAGCTCTCGAACAAGGCTCCGAGTGGATCATCAACGAGATGAAAGCCAGTGGTCTGCGCGGCCGCGGCGGCGCAGGCTTTCCTACCGGCCTGAAATGGTCCTTCGTACCGAAACAGTCCGCCAAGCCAAAATATGTTCTGGTCAACGGCGACGAGTCCGAGCCAGGCACCTGCAAAGATCACCTCATCTTCCTGCACGATCCGCACTCGGTCATCGAAGGCACCATCATCGCCGGCCTTGCCATCGGCTCCAAGATGGGCTTCATCTACCTGCGCGGTGAATATCGCTACCTCATCCAGATCATGGAGAAGGCAGTCGCAGACGCATACGCCAAGGGCTATCTGGGCAAGAACATCTTCGGCAGCGAAACCGAGTTCCAGGTTGTCGTTCAGACCGGCGCGGGAGCCTATGAAGTCGGCGAAGAATCCGCGCTCATGGAGTCGCTCGAAGGCAAGCGCGGCGTTCCCCGCATCAAGCCACCCTTCCCTGCCGTCGTCGGTCTCTATGGCGGTCCCACAGTCATCAACAACGCCGAGACCATCGCCGCCGTCCCGCACATCCTGGCCATGGGAGGCCCAGCCTACGCCGCTGTTGGCTCCGAGCGCAACGGCGGGACGCGTTTGTTTGGTTTAAGCGGTCACGTCAACAACCCCGGCATCTACGAGCTGCCCATGGGCTACAACCTGCACAAGATGATCTACGAGGTCGGTGGCGGCATTCGCGGCGGGCGCAAGCTCAAAGCCGTCGTCCCCGGCGGATCGTCAACGCCCGTACTACTCCCCAGCGAAATCGAAAACCTCGGCATGGATTTCGACCAGGTAGGCAAAGCTGGGTCGATGCTTGGCTCCGGCGCAGTCGTAGTCATCGACGACCAGACCTGCATCGTCGAATTTGCCCTCAGAACCATCAGCTTCTACGCCCACGAAAGCTGCGGCTGGTGCATCCCCTGCCGCGAAGGTACCGACTGGCTCCAGAAGTCGCTCACCCGCTTCCACGCTGGTTTCGGCACCATGAAAGACATCGACAACATTCAGTACCTCGCAGAAAACATGATGGGCCGGACCTTCTGCCCGCTTGGCGACGCAGCGGCGATGCCCACCATCGGCTTCGTGAAAAAATTCCGCAAGGAATTTGAAGATCACCTCGACGGCAAACCCTGTCCTTACGCAAAGCACCTGGAAGTCGCTCTGGTGTAAGAATTTTGGCAAGTGCAGGTTTTAGGTAGGCCTGGGCTTTAGCCCAGGCATCAACACAACGGAATGAATCGGGGCTTTAGCCCCTGAGGTAGGCTTTCAAGCCCCTCTCGAGCAAACGAGACGCGAATGGCAGACGTAACCTTCACAGTCGACGGCAAGAAGCTCACCGCCCCCGCAGGCATGCTGCTCATTGACGCCTGCCGCAAAGCCGGCATCGAGATCCCCGCCTTCTGCTACTACCCCGGCCTCAGCCTGCAGGCAGCCTGCCGCATGTGCGTCGTCCGCCAGGAGAAAGTGCCCAAGCTCCAGACCGCCTGCACCACCACGGTCGCCGAGGGCCAGAGCTTTACCACCGAATCTCCCGAAATAGCCCAAGCCCGCAAAGCCACCATCGAACTCCTGCTGGGTAATCACCCCCTCGACTGCCCTGTCTGTGACGCCGGCGGCGAGTGCGAATTGCAGGACATGACCTTCAAATACGGAGCCGGCGAAAGCCTCTACGTAGAAGCCAAGCAGCATCGCGAAGAGCAGAAGTGGTCCCCAGCCGTCTACTTCGACCGCCCACGCTGCATCCTCTGTTACCGCTGCGTCCGCATGTGTGGCGAAGGCATGGACGTCTGGGCTCTCGGCATCCAGAACCGCGGAGCAACCTCCACCATCGCCCCCAACGGCGGCGACCATCTCGACTGCGAACAGTGCGGCATGTGCATTGACGCCTGCCCCGTCGGCGCGCTGACGTCAGACACCTACCGTTATAAAACCCGCCCCTGGGAAATGAACCACATCTCCACCGTCTGCACCCACTGCGGCGACGGCTGCAAAGTCACCCTTGGCGTGCGCCAGGCCAATGACGGCGCAGAAATCATCCGTGCTGACAATCGTGACAAATCCGGCATCAACGGCGACTTCCTCTGCGCCAAAGGCCGCTTCGGCTTCGACTTCGTTGAAAGCGCCGACCGCCTCACCAAGCCGCTGGTGCGTAATGCACAAGGCAAGCTCGAACCCGCGACATGGGAACATGCCATCCGCGTCGTCGCCGCCAAATTCAAAGAGATTCGCGACAGCAAATCCGGCATCGGCGTCATCGGCTCCAACACCACCACCAACGAAGAGAATTACCTCCTCCAGAAATTCGCTCGCACCGTACTTGCCACCAACAACATCGACCACGTGCACTCCACCGACTACGCCGGATTCGCCAAAGCTCTCGCAGGCACAACAGGCCGCGCAGCTACCCTCCGCGATACGACCACCGCAAAAGCTATCCTGCTCATCGGCGGCAACCCAACAGAGGAGCACCCACTCCTCGCCTGGAACCTGCGCACCAACTTCCGTCACAACCAGGCCCGCCTCTACATCGCCACCAACAGCCCCATCAAGCTGGAGCGGCAGGCGATCATGTCTCTGCAACTTCCCATCGACGGCTATGAGTCGCTGACCGAGTTCCTCTCCGGAAACGATGCAGCCCTGCCCGATACCGCCAACGCCGTCGGCTTCCGCGATGCAATCAACGCTGAAGAATCCCTGCTCGTAATCTTCGGAGAAGAGTATCGTGGGCCCGCCATCGAGACCCTCGTCAAGTGGGGACTCGGCAAAGAAGGCGTCAAGTTCGCCTATCTCGGCGACTACGCCAACTCCCGCGGCGCAGCCGACATGGGCCTCTTTCCCGACCTGCTTCCCGGCTACGTTCCCATCGCAACACCTGGCATCTTCGGCGAAGAATACGCCAATCTTCCCGCCGTTCCCGGTCTCGATGCGGCAGCCATGCTCGATGCCGCAGACAGCGGTGAACTCGCCGCGCTTTACGTGGTCGGCACCGATCCCATCACTACCTACGGCGTCGACCCTACGGCGCTCAAAAGCACATTCGTCGTCGTCCAGGACATCTTCCTCACGCCCACAGCAGCCCTCGCCGATGTTGTGTTCCCCTCCGCCAGCCTCTACGAAAAAACTGGCACCGTAACCAACAGCTACGGCGATGTCCAACTCACCAAGAAGGCCGCCGACAAAGCCGGCATCAAACCCGACTTTGAAATCATCGTCCGCCTCGCCGGAGCCATGGGCGCCGACGTCAAGAAGCTCGTCCCCTTTGGCAAAACAAACGGCGTCTCCGCCGACATGGGCCAGTCCCGCGGCGCGCAATCCGGTGAAGCCGACCGCCACGCAGTCTGGCTCCGCGCCCAGGGCCTCGAACCGCGTCTCAGCCCCTTCGATCCCCTTGCCGTTCTCGATGAGATCGAGCGCCTCGTCCCCTCCTATAAACTGGACAGACTGAACCTCTTCGGCGGCAACGACACATCAACCGAACCGGGTTTTGTCCCTCTCAGCAGCATCGTCTCAGCACGCGATTTAGTCCTGCCTGCGCACGAAGGCCTCTTCACCTCCGGCGTTCTAGGCGCGCACACCGCAGCCCTCGTCGAACTCAACCAGTACCAGAACCAAGCGGTCACCGAAGCCGCAGCCGACTAGCAACAGAATTAGTTTTTGTTTTGAAAGGGCACGGCTTTAGCCGTGCCGCACAGAAAACGAAATGAACTGGGGCTTTAGCCCCTGAGGGAATACAGAAAGGGTTCAGCTCTTGAGTATCTGGATGTTCCTGTTGTTCAGCATCTTGAAAGTCGTGGTGGTGACGGTCGTTCTGCTCACCTCCGTGGCCTACACCGTGCTGCTCGAACGTAAGTTGGTCGGCCGCATCCAGAACCGCTGGGGACCCAGCCGCGTAGGCCCCTTCGGCCTGCTCCAACCCCTCGTTGACGGCCTCAAGCTCTTCCTCAAGGAAGACATGATCCCCACCAACGTCTACAAGCCACTCTACCTGCTCGCCCCGCTCATCGCCCTCGGCTGCGCGCTGCTCTCGATCGCCGTCGTTCCCTTCGGCGAACCCATCACCTGGCATGGCGTCAAGTTCTTCCAGATCGCCGACCTCAATATCGGCCTGCTCATCCTGCTCGGCGTCACCTCCATCTCCGTGTACGGCATCGCGCTTGCCGGGTGGTCCTCGAACAACAAATATTCGCTCCTCGGCGCTCTCCGTTCTTCGGCGCAGATGATCAGCTACGAACTCGCCCTCGGCCTCTCGCTGGTCGGCATCGTCCTGCGCACCGGTTCGTTCTCCCTCGCCGAAATCGTCAAGCTTCAGTCCGTCCACGGCATCGCCAGTTGGAATGTCTTCGGCGGCGGCCAGATCATCGCCTTCTTCATCTATCTCACCGCAGCCTATGCCGAGACCAACCGTGCGCCCTTCGACCTTCCTGAAGCGGAAACCGAGCTCACCGGCGGCTATCACACTGAATACAGCTCGATGAAATTCGCCATGTTTTTCATGGCTGAATACGCCAACATGATCACCGTCGGCTGCGTCGCGACTCTGCTCTTTCTCGGCGGCTGGACAAGCCTCATGGGCGACCTGATACCTCCTCCACAGAACATGTTTCTTCACATCGTCTCGCCCATTCTCTGGTTCGTAGGCAAAGTCTTCTTCTTCCTCTTTCTCTACGTCTGGGTGCGCGGCACGCTGCCGCGTTTCCGCTATGACCAGCTCATGGGCTACGGATGGAAGTACCTCGTACCCGTTGCCATGCTCAACATCGTTGGAACCAGCCTGGTGCTGGCCTTTCCATAACCAATCACTGCGCTACAATCGGGCTTGGCCAAACGCAATCATCGCAGTTGAAACACACGCCCTGATTCACGGATAGACGACGCAATGCATCTGGTTCTCTTTCTCATCTTCGCGGGATTCTGTCTGGCCGGAGCCGTCAACCTGCTCCTTCAGACCCATCCCATCAACTCCGCGCTCTCGCTGATCGTGGTCATGAGCTCGCTCGCCGTCCTCTACTTGCTCCTCGGCGCGGAGTTCCTGGCCATCGCGCAGATCATCGTCTATGCCGGAGCCGTCATGGTCCTCTTCACCTTCGTCGTCATGCTGCTCAACGTCGGTGTCGAAGAGAAGACCCACGGTAGCAAGATCGCCAAGATCATCGGCTTCCCCGCCGCCGTCGTCGTCCTCGGCGTCATCGCCACCGTCATTCTCGAAGCGCAAAAATCCCTCGGTCGTGTGGCGCTCGATGACGGCATCACCACTACGCAGGACCTCAGCCGCGTGCTCTTCCGCGATATGCTTCTACCCTTCGAACTGACCTCGGTGCTGATCCTCATTGCAATCCTCGGTGCGGTCGCTCTGGCGCGCAAGGAGGGCCACTCCTGATGCATGTCCCAAACTCCTGGTATCTAATCCTCAGCGCGCTTCTCTTCACCCTCGGCGTCTTTGGCTTTCTCATCAAGCGCAATCTCATCACCGTCTTCATGTCCATTGAGCTCATGCTCAACGCGGTCAACCTTTCCTTCGTCACCTTCGCGCACGAGTGGCACGCGGTCAAAGGCCAGATCTTCGTCTTCTTCGTCATGGTGGTCGCTGCCGCTGAGGCTGCAGTAGGCCTAGCCATCATCATCGCCATCTTCCGCGCCCGCAACACGTTGAACGTCGACCAGATCGATTTAATGAAACTATGAACCTATATCTTTGGCTCATCCCGGTATTACCGTTCGTTGGCTTTCTCATCAACGGACTGCTCGGCCGCCGTCTGCCCAAGGCGCTCGTCTCGACGGTTGCGCTGGCCTTCCCGCTGGCAGCCTTCGGCGTTGTGATCCGCGCCGCCATGCTCGCCTGGCCAGGCAACGGAAACTTCACCCTCCCCTACGTAGAAAACTTTGCCGGCAGCTGGATCAACGCCGGCCCGCTCCACGTCGATTTCAGCTTCGCCCTCGACCAGCTCACGCTCGTCATGCTCCTCATCATCACCGGCGTCGGCTTCCTCATCCACGTTTACTCTGTCGGCTACATGGCCCACGAAGAGGGCTACTGGCGCTACTTCGCCTATCTGAACCTCTTCCTCTTCTTCATGACCGTCCTGGTTCTCGCCGAGAACTACCTGCTCATGTTCGTCGGCTGGGAAGGCGTCGGCCTCGCCTCCTACCTGCTCATCGGCTTCTACTTCGATAAGAAATCTGCCGCCGACGCAGGCAAGAAAGCCTTCGTCGTGAATAGAATCGGCGACGTCGGTTTCCTTCTGGGAATGTTCCTTCTGCTCTCCCAGTTCGGCTCGCTCAGCTTCGGCAAAATCGGCGACGCCCTCGCGCTCAACTCCGGCCAGCACGGCGGCATGCTCACTGCCATCGCTCTCTGCCTGGTTGTCGGAGCCTGCGGCAAATCCGCGCAAATCCCGCTCTACATCTGGCTCCCCGACGCCATGGAAGGCCCCACCCCGGTCTCCGCGCTCATCCACGCCGCCACCATGGTCACCGCCGGCGTTTACATGATCGCCCGGACACACGGGATTTTTGATCGCTCACCCTTCGCGCTCGCCGTCGTTGCCATCATCGGAGCGGCAACCGCCTTCTTCGCCGCCACCATCGGCCTCGTCCAGACGGACATCAAACGCGTCCTCGCCTACTCGACCATCTCGCAGCTCGGCTACATGTTCCTCGGCTGCGGCGTCGCAGCCTACTCGGCGGCGGTCTTCCACCTCATGACCCACGCCTTCTTCAAGGCCCTGCTCTTCCTCGCCGCAGGCTCAGTCATTCACGGTCTGGGCGGCGAGCAGAACATGCTCAAAATGGGCGGCCTGCGTAAGAAGCTTCCCATCACCTTTTGGACCATGACCGCAGGCGTCTTCGCCATCGCCGGCTTCTTCCCCTTCGCCGGATTCTTCTCCAAAGACGCCATCCTCTACGAAGCCTTCCAGCACGGCACGCTAGGCAAAGGCCTGTACTTCGTCGGCCTCGTAACGGCACTGCTCACCAGCTTCTACATGTTCCGCCTCTGGTACCTCACCTTCTTCGGCGAGTCGAGAGCGGCTGCGCGTAATTCTGAGTCCACGCCTCACACTTCACACTCGCCTCACGAGAGCCCCTGGATCATGCTCTTTCCGCTCGTGATCCTCGCCCTGCTCTCGGCAGCCGGCGGCTGGATCGGCATCGAGCGCTTCGGCAATTTCCTCTCGCCCGTCGTCGGCCCAGTTATCGATCCCACGCTCGAATCCGGTGGCAAGACCCTCGATATAACTCTCAGCATCGTCGCCGTATGCGTAGCCCTGCTCGGCTGGTTCCTCGCCCACATCTTCTACGGCAGCAAAAACAAGCGCGCCGAGAATCTCGCAGCATCCACCCCCGGCGTCTACAGCCTGCTCATGCACAAATACTGGATCGACGAGATCTACCACAACGCCATCGTCCAACCACTGGTGCTCGGCTCCCGTTACATCCTCGGTTGGATCGGCGAAGGAGCCATCATCCGCGGCTCAGCCTGGCTGCTCGCCGGCATCACCACCCTGCTCGGCGAGTTCCTTCGCCGCTGGCAATCCGGCAACCTACGCTCCTACTCCGCATGGCTCGCCGCCGGAGCCGCCGTCCTGCTGCTTGCGGGACTGTTCTTAGGTAGCCGCGTCATCCCCGGCTTCGATCCTGATCCTGGCCAGGTTCTCCACATGACTCTTCCGGCGGTGCGCTAGCCATGGACAGCCTGAACATGTACATCCTCTCTCTGATCCTCGTAGCCCCACTCGTCGGCGCACTCCTCATCGCGCTCCTGCCTGACCGCGCCCGTCTGCCGCAAGCCATCGCGCTGATTACGGCGGTCGTAACCTTCCTCTTCACCCTGCATCTGCCCGCGCACTTCATCTACGGCCAGACAGGCTTCCAATTCGTCCAGAACATCGCCCTGTTTTCCAGTACGCCCACCAACCCCAACATCCGCTATCATGTCGGCGTAGACGGCCTCTCACTCTGGTTGGTAGCCCTCACCGGCCTGCTCGCCCCCATCGGCGTCCTCGCCAGTTGGAAGACCATCCAGACCCGCAGCAAAGTCTTCTACTCCCTCTTCCTCGTCCAGCAAACCGCCATGCTCGGCGTCTTCGTCTCGCTCGACCTGATGCTCTATTACGGCTTCTGGGAACTCTCGCTTGTCCCCATGACCATCCTCATCGCCATGTTCGGTCGCACCGAAGCAGGCCGCGGCATCTCCGAAAACCCCGGCTCCAAAGCCGCCCTGCGCTTCTTCCTCTACACCTTCATCCCCTCGGCCCCGCTGCTCGTCGCCATCCTCTGGCTCTACGCGAAAACCAACAGCTTCGATTTCGTGACCCTGCGTGACGCCATCCACGATGGCAAGTTCCCCGCCGAAGCACTCTGCTGGGTAGCCCTTGCCTTCCTCATCGCCTTCGCCGTCAAAGTCCCGGTCCTCGGCCTGCACGGCTGGCTCCCCGATACATTCTCTGAAGCGCCCGTAGCCATGGGCATGGTCGTCGCTGGCAAGCTCGGCCTCTACTCGCTCATCCGCTTCCACGTCGGCCTCTTCCCCGTGCAAGCCAAGCAAGCCGCCCCTTGGCTCATTGCATTAGCCGTCGTCGGCATCCTCTACGGAGCGCTGCTCGCCCTCGTCCAGAAAGACTTCTGGAAGCTCCTCGCCTACGCGACGATCAGCTCCCTGAGCTTCTGCACTCTCGGCATCTACGGATTCACCCTAGCGGGCCTCGACGGCAGCGTCTTCCAGACCCTCAATGAAGGGGTGATCGGCGCAGCTCTCTTCGTGCTTTTCGGTGTCTTGTACGACCGCTTCGGCACCAGCCAGATAGCCACTTTCGGCGGCCTCGCCCAACGCACGCCCGCCCTCGCAACGCTCTTCGTCATCAGCAGCCTCGCCCTCATTGGGTTGCCCATGCTCAACGGCTTCGTTGGCGAATTCCTCGTCCTCTCCAGCACCTTCACCGGAGTCAGCAAAGGCTGGGCCGCCGCCGGCACGGTTGGCGTGATCCTCTCCGCCGCCTACATGCTCACGCTCGTGCAAAAGATCTTTTACGGACCACCCTCCGGCGCAGTCACCAGCAATCCCATGCCCAACGCTCAGCTCGACCTATCCCTCGGAGAGAAGCTCATCACCTATTCACTCGCCACCATTATGCTGGTCATGGGCCTCTTCCCCAACATCTGGCTATCGGGCATTGAGACGGCGTTCACTCCCGCGCAGCCCGCGGCACAGATCAAATTCCTTGAAATTCTTCAATCGCCTTCAAGCATTCCTCCCGAGATCAAGGCTTCGCTGAAAGGAGGCCAGAAATGACCCCCTACACCGTCCCCGACATCCTCCGCATCCTGCCTGAAGTCATCCTCACCATCACCGGCGTACTCGTGATGCTCCTCGATGCAGCCCTGGCCCCCGCCAAGAGCCGCCGCCCGCTCGGCTGGGTCGCCGCCTTCGGCGCAATGGCCGCTCTCTGGGCCAGCCTCTTTCAGCTTTCCTTCCCCGCAGGCACAGCCTTCTACAACACCGTCCAGACCGACGCATTCTCGGTCTTCTTCCACGTCCTCATCTGCGGCATCGTCCTCGTCGCCCTGCTCCTCTCGCTCGATACTCTGCCGGCCAATCAGCATCATCGCGGCGAATACTCCGCCCTCATGACCTTCGGCGCAGTCGGCATGTGCCTGATGACCTCAGCCGTCGAGTTGCTCGTTGTCTTCATCGCCCTCGAAATCTCCTCGATCTCCACCTACGTCCTCGCCGGCTTCCGCAAGCACACCGGCAAAGGCCCTGAAGCAGCGATCAAGTACTTCCTGCTCGGATCATTTGCAACCGGATTTTTGCTCTACGGCGTAGCCATGATCTTCGGAGCCACCGGCACCACGCAGATCAACGAAATAGCCGCGGCATTGCCCACCGCCCAATCGCACTCGCTGGTCTTGATAGCCTTTGTTCTCATGATGGTCGGTGTGCTCTTCAAAGTCTCCGCCGCCCCCTTCCACGTCTGGACCCCCGACGTCTACGAGGGCGCGCCCTCACCCGTCGTCGCGCTCATGTCCACGGCGCCTAAAGCAGCTGCCTTCGCGCTGCTGATACGCCTGCTCTACGGTAGCTTCCCGCTGCTCAAACCTATGTGGCTTCCGCTGATGTGGGCCGTCGCTATCCTCTCCATGACCGTCGGCAACCTCGCCGCCCTGCGCCAGCAAAACGTAAAGCGCATGTTGGCCTACTCGTCGATCGCCCACGCCGGCTACCTGCTCGCAGCCTTCGCCGGTCTCGGCACCAGCGGAGTCGCCGCCGCGAGCTTCTATACCGCCGCCTACGCTGCCATGAACGTCGGCATCTTCGCCGTCGTCACATTGGTCAGCGGATACGATGAAAAGCTTCCCCTCATCGGCGACTTCCGCGGGCTCATCTACCGCGCCCCGCTCCTCGGCAGCCTGATGCTCTTCTTCCTCATCTCCCTCATCGGCATTCCCTTCACCGGCGGCTTTTTCGCCAAGTTCTACGCCTTCACCACCGCCATGCAAGGCGGAGCGGCATGGCTCGCCCTCATCGGCCTGCTCAATTCCGGCATCGCCGCCGCCTACTACCTCAAGCTGGTCGTGAACGTAGCCCAGCCCGCAGCAGCCGGCGCTCCCAAAATCGAAACGCCCCCCATCGGCGTAGCCGTCGGTACCGCCCTAGCTTTCGCCACCCTCGCCACGCTGGTCCTCGGCATCGCCCCCAGCCAGGTCCTAAACGCAGCCCACGCCGCCGCAGACACCTTCATCGGGGTCGCAGCTGTTTCTGGCGGGAAATAGATTAATCAACTATGAGATATTAGTGACCACAGATGGGCACAAGCTACATCAAATTCAAAGAATTCGGTTTCTGGAGCCGCGATAGTGTTATATCCGAGTGGATAGAAACACTGTTGGGAGAAATTGGGCGTTTACCTGAGCAAGAATTATGGACGAATACACTGTCAGAGCATTGGCGCATTCAGGCGGACATTGATGGTGGCTGCATCGATCTTCAACTCGATGAATTTTGCGCCGATGACTTTTATAGGGTCGCTCTCCTTACTATGGCACAAAAGGGTCTTCAAAGAAGTTCCGAGGCAAGTAGACGAACAGGCGAATTATTTATCGCGCTACTCTCTGGACAATTGCTGACAACCGCTTCAAGTGACATTGACTATCTCTAACTTCAAAGACGGCCGCTGGGGAGTCGTTTGATCAACATCGGGATTTAGCTGAACCCAACTCTCCACCAATCCCCGATAAAACTCCACCGCCAGCCCCAACACCCGCTCCTGCGAGTACACCTCCACCACCCACGCTCGCCCCGCGTCTCCCATCCGCTTCCGTTTCGCAGCATCGCCCAACAGCTCAAGCGAAGCCGCGGCAATCGCTGCTGAATTTCCAGGCGGAATCAGCAGCCCCGTCACCTCCGCCAGCACCGCATCTCGCGCCCCCGTCGACTGTGTCGTAATCACCGGAATCCCCGAAGCCGAAGCCTCCAGCACCGCATTGGGAAAGCCCTCCCGATGCGTCGGAAGCACCAGCACATCCATCGCCCGATAATACGGCGCCACATCAAGCACAAGGCCCGTATGCCGAATCCGCGAATGCTCCGCAATCTTCCTGCGCCACCGTGCTTCCAGCGCATCCTCTGCCGCATCGAACCAGCCCACCAGCAACAGCCAGCACGTAGGCTCGCGCCGCAAAATCACATCGAACGCCACCAGTAACTCCGGAATCCCTTTATCCCGAGTCATGCGCCCGGCAAAACCCAGCACCAAATCTCTTTCGGGAATTCCCAATCCTGCTCTCACTAAGCTAGGCCCAGGCGAAAATCGCTCTGTGTCTACACCGTTGCTGCTGCCGTCGCCCAGCATCCGCAGTTTCTCTTCAGGAGCAATTCGCAGCTCGAGGGCCTCGGAGCGCAGGCTCTCGCTGTTGCACAGCACCACATCCGCACACTGTGCCGAAAGCCGCTCCGCCCACAGCAGCACTCTTCGCTTCACCCCACTAGCCGACTCCAGCTTCAGCCCGCGCAGCGTGTAGACCCGATGCGGCACGCGCGCCGCCCATGCGGCTAAATTGCCCAGCAATCCAGCCTTGGGCGTGCTGAAGTCCGTAATCGCCGGACGCAATCGAAGCAGCAGGATCAGCAGAGCGAAAAACGATCGCAAGTCCGCAAACGGCGCAATCCCCCGCCGCATCGCGACCGGATGCGCCACCACGCCCTCAGCCTGTGCTCTCTGCGTCAGCAATTCACCCGGAGCGGAGACCAGGGTTACATCAAAGCCAACCTCCTGCAGCGCGCGCAGCCGTCCCGAAAGCACCAGACAGGTCTGCGCGCTGGTTACACCGATGACCATGCACAGCCGCGCACCCTCGCCTCCGCATGGCACTGCTGGCCGCGATGGCTCAAGCAAGGGTCCAAGCGAAGGCTCGGCCTTCGAAGTGTCCTGAATAAATGGCGTCATCGTGCGAAGGTTTGATTAGAAATTCCATACCTGCACGGCCTAGCCATAAAAATCCGCAAAGACCTGAGTTAGTTACTTAAAAGGGAGTTAGTTCGGACATATTACCGGAACGGGAAAGCTCTCGTCTAGCTAGTTTTTCAAAATCGGAGTAGGCTTGGCTGCAAATCCCTTGCATGAAGCAGCGCATCAAGTTACTGCTGGCAATCCCTCATCTGGGCGGCGGCGGCGCAGAACGCGTCATCGCCAACCTGGCGCGGTACCTCGACCCGCAACGCTTCGAAATCTATCTCGTGCTGCTCACAGATGATGGTCCCGGCTCAGAAGCGCCTCCAGAATGGGTTAACGTCCACCGCTTAGGAGCCAGGCGCGTCCGCAACGCGTGGCTTCGTTTGTTGCGCCTCATCCGCGTTGAACGGCCAGACGTGATCCTCTCCGGAATGGCTCACCTCAACTTCCTGCTGCTCCTGCTCAAGCCATTTTTCCGACGAGACACAGCTCTTCTCATTCGCCAGAACACCACCGCCTCCGCCGCAGCCACCGGACTGCTTACGCGCCTCGCCTATCGAAATCTCTATCCCCGTGCCGACGGTATCGTCTGCCAGTCCCAGGCCATGGCTGACGACCTCGCCCATCACTTCGCCATCGCCAAGGAAAAACTAACCATCCTCGCCAACCCTATTGATACGGGAGCAATTCGGGCGGCCATAGAATCCCAAGCAGAAAGAAAGTCAATCTCGGTTCCCGGACCACACCTGCTCTGTGTCGGCAGGCTCTCCGTGGAGAAGGGTGTTGACCTCCTCCTCCTCGCCTTACCCGCCGTCAAGGTAATCTACCCCAATGTTCACCTGACGATTCTCGGCACCGGCAGCGCAGAGAAGCTCCTCCAGCAGCTTGCAGTCCAACTCGGTCTTGAAAGCACTGTGACCTTCGCCGGCTATGCCGATCCAGCAGACTACTACGCCGCCGCCACGCTCTTCGTTTTACCCTCGCGCTATGAAGGTATGCCCAACGCCCTGCTCGAAGCCGCCGCCGCCGGACTGCCCATCGTAGCTACGCCATGCTGTACAGGAGTTACCGGCCTCATCAAAGGCGCACCAGGCGTATGGTGCGCTCCTGCCATCACCCACGAAGCTCTCGCGGAGACCATCCTCACAGCCCTGGCCAACCTAGACAGCTTCCCCAATTCTCAGACGAGATTCCAACACGCTTTCCTCGCCCCATTCGAGCTTCCATCCGCCATCGCCGCCTACGTCAGCCTCCTCGAAAATGCCGCCTACGCGTATAACATCGCCATCGTAATTCCCACCATCGACCAAATCGGCGGCGCCGAGCGCCAGGTCTTGCTGTTGGCCAAAGAACTGGCCGCGCGAGGCTGGCGCGTAACGATGATCGCTCTTTCCGGCAGTGGGCTGAACGTCTCCGCGGAACTCGCTTCAGCCAACGTGAATTTCCTATCGCTGGAAATGCGCAAAGCCTGGATCGATCCCCGTGGCTGGTTTCGCTATCGAGCGTGGTTCAGCAGACACCGGCCGGCAATCGTCCACGCTCATCTGCCTCATGCCACCTGGTTCGCGCGCTGGGTGCGCCTGCTGGCTCCTACACGGGTCTTGATAGACACCATCCACACCACCAAGACCGGAGGCCCAGGCCGCCGCCTCGGCTACAAACTCAGCAACGGGCTCACCAGCCAGGTCACCTGCGTCAGCGAAGCAGTTGCCAATGCCGCGCTCATTGCGGGTCTGGCCCCTCGCGAGAGATTGAAGATCATCCCCAACGGCGTAGTCCTTCCCCCACCACCGCTTCGCAATCGCAACGGAAACTTCCAATGGATCGCAGTAGGCCGCCTGGCCCCCGTCAAGGACTACGCAACTCTCCTCCACGCCTTCGCAGCGCTTCCCGGCCAGCCCAGCCTGCAAATCGTCGGCATCGGCCCAGTGGAGGCCCGCCTGCGCAATCTGGCCGCCGAACTCCAAATAGAAGGCCGCGTCCACTTCGCAGGATTCATAGCCGACGTCCAGCCCCTGCTCGCAGCAGCCGACGGCTTCGTTCTTTCCTCGCTCTGGGAGGGCCTGCCCATCAGCGTCCTCGAAGCCTCGGCAGCGAGTCTGCCCGTAGTCGCCACCGCTGCCGCTGGAACCCGCGAGGCCATGTGTCCCGCGGACAATGACGCGCAAACCGGCCTCCTCGTCCCAATCACCGACCCAGCCTCCCTGGCCGAAGCCATGACCCGGATCATGCTCATGCCCAACGAACAGCGGCTCGAGATGGGCGCGAACGGCCGCCGCTTCATCGAAGCCAATTACTCTCTCTCCAAAGTCGCAGATCAATGGGAATCGCTGTACATAGAGCTCCTGCGCGACCACCCAAACCCCACGCGGCGTGCCTGAAACTACCAGCCGCTACCAGATCCGGATGCGCCGCCGCAGATGTCCCAGCCGAATCTTCATCAGCATCCGATGATGAAACATCCGATCGGCGACCGACCGCTCTCCAATCGTCCACTCCGCCATCACCCGTTCCACACAGGTAAACTGGTCCGCAAACCGCGCCATGAAGGTCTTCAACTCGTCAACCGCCTCATCCGGCGCAGCATTGGCATGAACGCAAATCGTCCACAATCCCGGCCCCTTTTCGACCGGCCCCCCAAAGCTGTTGCGGAAGCCACGTCAGCCCGCCCGCCCGGAACGGCCGCCGCGCAAATCCATCCGAAACCAGCCGAATTCCCTCTTCACGCAGCACCCATAGCGTGCGCCGGTCCAGCCCATGCCGCGGAGCCACCCAGATCCGCGCCTCCAGTCCCTGCCCGTTGAGTATCTTCAATCCAGCGCGAATCCACTCCTGCTGAAACTCCCGCGGCGCTCCGGCAAACTCCGTTCTGCGATGCATCGGCACCATCCCGCGTCCCTCGGTCACACAAACGTGCTGGTACCCGTGCAGGCCGATGGTCGCCCCTTGCACCTGCATTCTCCGCATCTCGTCCCAAAATCCAGCGTCAGGCGGCCGGAGCTGCAGCTCGGGGTCCTGATTGTCCGGCACCACCGCCAGGATCGGGTGTATTCCAAACTGCCGCAGCAAGGGCACAAACCTCTGCCAGCGAGCTCC
>Ga0206981_10117_pt1 | contig 24127 bp, 20 predicted proteins | sample Alteio_BWMinCont_17_FD_153312 | JGI IMG/M metagenome (GOLD analysis project Ga0206981, IMG submission 153312) | Enriched cells from forest soil in Barre Woods Harvard Forest LTER site, Petersham, Massachusetts, United States -... | ecosystem: Environmental > Terrestrial > Soil > Temperate forest >... | reverse complement strand
TGCCCGCCCAGAACCAAGGCCGCGCAAGACTCTGCCGCAGCGGTGAAGCCATGATGCCCACAAGCAGGCCGGCAACCAGAAACAGGACGCCATATTTATTCAGCAGCGTCACACCAACCAGCGCTCCGATCCACAGCCAGAGCTTCTGGTTTCCGGTCTGAATAAGCTGCACAATCAGCCACGCGAGCAGTAGCCATAGAAAGGGATCAAACGCGTTCATCGTGAACAGATGCGAGAACGCAAGCCCGATTGGCATAACCAGCACTGCCAGCGCGGCTAGAAAAACAGCCCAGCGCCGTCCGCCAAGTTTGCCGGCCAGCATCCCGGCCAGCACGATCGTTCCAACATCCGCCAGCATCGGCAGCAGGCGAAGCGCGTAGAGAGATGTTCCAATTGTGTGCTGCAGCAGCCACGCCAGCCAGGCGATCAAAGGCGGCTGATCCATATAGCCCCACGCTGGATGCTCGCCGCAGGAGAGATAGTACAACTCATCCCGGAAGTATCCATAGTGCGGAGCGGCTACGAGATAAAACACCACACGAACCAGCGCAACGTACCCAACAAGAGCGGCGCTGCTCGTAAAACGGCTGCGGGATGAATCTGAAGACAAAGGAGAAACCAAACATACCCTCGCATTGGATCAGAATGGCCCGATCTAAACGGCTCGATCTGAATGCCCCGATCTCAACGATTGAATCAGATCACAAAGCACCATCGGAAACCGGCAATGTTTTCCAAGCGAGAGTACGTTCCGGGAGGACCAAAGGTTCCGTTTGGCGATCTATCGATCTATCGGCCGGTGCAGTCTGCAGCAGCGTTTAGTGGTTCCCGTAGCTATGCAGCCACCGCCCATAACTCCGCTCCTCGCCCCGACAAGCGCATCATCCTGGAGCGGCTGATATACGATCTGGCCAGCCAAGCCAAACCCTACACGCCTGCCGATCTCTCGCCGCAGCTCACCTTTGAGGGCCGATCGCCGAAAGTCAGTCGCCAGACGACTAGGCAGAGATCAAAATCACCAAAGCTAGATTAGGTAGTAAAGAAAAGTAGTGTAAGCTTGCGGAAAAGCATTGTTCAAGTTAATGAAGACTTAACATCCCGTCCAGGAGTATCAATTGCGCCCTCAAATCCGGCTTTGGAGCGTCACGAACGGCAACCTAATACAAGTGAGCGAAAGCAGTTTCTCCGACGATCGAAAGGAGAAGGATCTTGAAAAGTGGGTGGAGCAAAATCCATCACTGCTCGGACGTGAACTCACGGTAATCGGTCGTCAGATTTTTATTCCCAAGGTTGGACCCTTGGACCTTCTAGCTCTCGATGAGGGTGGACGCTTAGTAGTGGTCGAGTTTAAGCGGCAACAAACAACTAGGGACACCATCGCTCAGATTCTTGACTATGCCTCGTCTGTTAGACGAATGAACATAGAGCAACTCGGCAGCTTACAGAATGTGAATCCTGCTGATCTAGGGGAGATCTTAGATTTCGATCCAGCGATGATTTTGGTCGCAGCTGAGGCTGATGAGGCGGCAGAGCGAATCGTTGAATACCTAGCGAGCAAGGGTCAACTTTCAATTGAGGTTGTCACGTTCACATATGCAAAATTAGATGATGGGCGGGAGATCATTGCTCGTTCGATCTTGATTCCAGAATCGACTTCTGCTGCGGGCGGCACGACCAACAAGATAACGAGATCCGAGTTATTTAAAATTGCTGAAGACAGAAACGTTCTCAGTATGGTCGAAATTCTTCATAAAGTTACAAATCTCGGATGGTACGAAGAGACGTACTCTACAAATGGAGGCAAAATACGTTATTCGGCAGAAACTCCGAATGACGGATGGCGCGTGTTGTTTGGAATGTCTATTGGCGGTGTGAAGCAGAACTCGCCGGAAGGAACACTGGATGTGTGGGTGCGACCGGCAATCGTGGCTGAATATGCAAAACTGACCCTTGAAGCCGTCTTGGAACAAACGGCCAAATTTACGGTTATTAACCGAACTGATACCAGGTTAGACATTCGAATCCCAGATCAAGCCACGGCTAGTGAGATGTATTCACTTCTAGAAAAGTGGGCTTCCGCTAGTGCGGAAGCCGACCTGACGAGCTCCGTTTAATTGATTTTGTCTTGCTACAACTTCCATTCGTCGATCAGGTTGATTGTTGTCCTCCGCCTTCTCCGATCGAGCCCATTCGATAGAATTTAGTGCACCCCGTGGCTATGCAGCCACCGTCCATAAGTACGTCCAGCCGATCCGGTGTGGATCGTGAACCACTTCCTTAGAAATTCCACAAGCTCATACACCGAAGCCGACTGCCGTTGCTCAAAGCGAATATCAAACTGCTCTAACCGTCCCAGCAATCTCTGCTGTTCGGCTTTGTGAGAAGCGAGGCCAGGAAATCCATGCTGCGAAAGAAGCCGCTCTTCGCTCTCCAAATGCATCCGCATCAGGCGCGTCACCCGCGACAGCATCGTTCTGACCATCTGGCATTCGTTGCCTTTGAGGAGAGCGGTACGCAATTCGTTCAAAGCGTCCAGCAAAATACCGTGTTGATCGTCCATGGCCTGCACGCCACTGGTGCAGGAATAATTCCAAGTTAGAGAAGCCATAACCGCCTCCGCGTACTGCCTATATAAGCGCAGATATCGGCAAAAGTTGCGCGACAGTTACTAGGAAAAGCTTAATATTTGGTTATTCCAATAGTACTTCTGGGTCAGCTTCATGCCCCCGTGCGGTCAGAGTAACTGCCGCAGCGAGGATCAGCCCTCCGCCAACCCAGGCAAAAGGCCCCAGCTTGTCTCCCAGCAACTGCACCCCCAGCCAGGAACCGAGAGCCGGCTCAATATTCAGAAAAACCCCCGCCCGCGACGCAGGAACATGATGAATGCCCCAGTTCCACAGCAGCGTAGTGGCGGCGGTGCAAAGCACTCCACTGGCCGCCAGCGCCGTCCAGGCAGTCAGGCTCACGTTCGCCACAGGAGGCGGCCCCTTCACAGCCACCACCCAGAGCACAAGCATCGCCGTTCCAGAGAGGATCCCATAAGCCGTCACCGCCAGCGGACTATGCACCTGCATCAGGCTCTTGTTCATCAGGATCCATCCCAGCGAGATCATCAGCGAAAGCACCACCAGCATGTCTCCTGCTAAAGTCGGTACACTCCCTGGGGTACCAGCCTGCCGGCCACCCAATACGATCAGTGCCGCGCCCATCGTCGAACCGGTCAGCGCCAGCCACCCAATCCAGTCCAGCCGCTCCCCGGCAAAAAGTGTGGCCCCCAGCGCCAACAGCACCGGCATGGTTCCGACCATTAGCGCGGCGTGACTGACCGTCGTATGCGCCAGCCCCTCAAACTGCAACAGAAACTGGATCGGAATCCCCAGCGCAGAGGAAAGCAGCAGCGTACCTTTCTCGCGTCGAGTCCAATTTGTCCAACGCGACTCTTGATTGCGCCGTGCCGCCAGCAGAATCGGCAACATCCCCAGGCTGGCAAAAAGAAAGCGGTAGAGCACCATATGCCCGACGCCCATCTCGCGCAACGCCAGTTTGCCGAAGTAAAACCCGGTTCCCCAAAGGCACCCAGCAGCCGCGCAGGCTCCATAGCCCAGCCAACTCAACCTGCGCGTTGCATGAGAAGTGGTCATCTTACCAATGTCGCACACGCGCACAACTCCTCAGCTGTTCCTATCCGAACTGCCATCCCCGGCCGAAATCGTAGACAATAGGGTGCGATGAAGATGAGGTTTCCCAGCGCCACCCAACGGCTCGGCGTTCGATTGTTGAGCGTTGCGGCATTGGCTGCAACGGGCCTGGCCTGTTGTCTAAATGCGACGGCGCAGTCTCCGTCGTCACTCATAACGCCGGCTGCCAAGGAATCCAAGCACAAAAAACAAGCTCCACCTCCCGATCTCGGCCCGCCCCCCAGTGTCTCCATCCCGGTAACGCCGCTCGGCTTTGCGCCGCCTGCGGCCTTCTACCTGGGCGACCGGCTGACCCAGGCCTCGCTTAATTTCCTGAGCGAGGACAGCATCCTCTTTACCTTCCGCATTCCTGGCCTGATCGAACGCGAACATACATCCGCAGGCCAAAACTCAAGTGAAGACTCTTCGCAGGAGGAGAGGAACATTCGCGCCGTCGTGTTCAGCCTGCCCAGCGGCAAGGTCACCGCCGAAGCCGTCTGGCGGCTGCACGATTACAGCCGTTACCTGTGGATGCTCAATGGCGATCATTTTCTGCTCCGCGATCGCAACCTGCTCCAAATGGGTGATACCTCGCTGCACCTTGAGCCCTTCCTGCGCTTCCCCGGTCCGCTCAAGTCCATCGAGCTCGATCCCAGACAGCAGCTTCTGGTCGCCAACACCATCGAACCTCCCGCTCCCGAAACAAAGGACGGTGCTTCGTCCGAATCGAAGCCCAGCACCGGTCCCGAAATCGCATCCACAACGCCTTCCGGCACCTTCCGGCTGGATAATCCTGCCGACTCCAAGCCTGAAAACCAGCGTCTCTTGCGCATCCTGCGCATGGCCGATGGCAAGGTGCTGCTCTTCACCCGTCTGGAGGGCGCCGCGCCGCATCTGCCCGTTGATGGCGAGGGTTTCTACGACGCCATCCGCGGCAAGGGACCGTACTGGCTCATCAGCTACCGCACTTTCTCCGGCGCCGACAATCCAATCCTGCAGGTTGAATCCACCTGCTTTCCCAGCCTCGACGCTATGGCCCCAGGTCTGGTTTTAGCCTCTGCCTGCACCGGCGACGCAGGCCGTAAGCTGATCGCCCTAAGCCGCGACAAGCACCGTCTCTGGGACGCCGCGACACCCCCAACCTGGGTGTGGCCGCTGCTGGTCCAGTCCGGTCCCCGGTTGGCCCGCGCCACGCTCGACGTGACGCATCCCATCGGACCCATGACCCCACTCGACCGCGAAGATATTCGCGGCCAGACTGTCCAGGTCTACGATCTCGCGACCGGTAGAGTTGCCATCACCGTGCACGCTTCTCCGGTCCTCGATGGTGGCGGAGGCTTTGCTCTTTCTCCCTCCGGCAACCGCCTCGCCGTGCTCAATGCCGGAGCCATCCAGATCTTCGATCTTCCCCCCGCGCCGCCGCTCCCTACAGAAGGCGACAAGCCTGGAAAGTGAGCCCAGGAAAGCGAGCGGTTTGAAGCACAAATCCGCCTTGATGAGTATCCCCAGCCACTCCAGTCTCACTTCAGCCCGGGCCGCCAGCCAAAGCAAGTCATCCCGTTGTAAACTTATTGACTGGGAGAATTGCTTGGCCACCGCCGTCGTGCATTACACAGCTGCAGCAATGACCGACCGTGGCCGCAAACGCGGTTCGAATGAGGACGCCTTTGGCTACTCCGTCGAGCACGGCGTGTATCTCGTCTGTGACGGCATGGGCGGAGCGGCAGCCGGCGAGATCGCGAGTTCTGTCGCGGTCGAAGAAATTCTCGACCTGGTAACGAAACGGCGGCAGTCCGGGACAGATCACTCTCCTGTACCCCGCCTCGCTGAAGAAACCGTCGTCGTGGCCAACGAAGCGATCCACTCCCGCTCCCTGCGCAACACGCGCCTGAGCGGCATGGGCACCACGCTGGTAGGCCTGCTGACCGGCCTGCGTGAGAATGAGCGCCGCGTCTGGATCTTCCATGTTGGGGACAGTCGCTGCTATCGCCTGCGCAATCGTGGCATCGTGCAGTGTACGCAGGATCACTCCCTGGTCGAAGAACAGATTCGCCTCGGCCGCATGACCCCCGCTGAGGCTGCGCGTTCGCCACTGCGCAACGTCATCACCCGCGCTCTAGGCACTCAGGGCTCTGTGACCCCGGATGTGCTCGAAACTGAAGTTGAGCCCGGCGACCTCTTCCTGCTGTGCTCCGACGGCCTCACCCGCGAGCTCTCCGACGAGAAGATCGAGTCAATTCTGAATGCAGGCTTGAATACCTCCACGCATAGCCCGACTGAACTCGACGATCTCTGTACCCATCTCATCCAGGCCGCCAACAAAGCCGGTGGCAACGACAACATCACCTGCCTGATCGTTCGCGTGGATTAAATGCCACCCATCCAAACCATAGCGGTAATCGGCGCAGGCACCATGGGCAGCGGCATCGCCCACGTCTTCGCCCGTTCGGGATTCGACGTGATCCTCTGCGACATCCAGCAAGCCTTCCTCGACAAAGCTGTCGAACGCATTCGCACCAACCTGGGCAGGGAAGCAGCCAAGGGCAAACTCGCCGCCAATCAGGTAGAGCCAGCCGTCGCCCGCATCCGCACTACGACGAATCGGGACGCTCTCGCCGCGGTGGTTTTCGCCGTAGAAGCCGCCAGCGAGCGATTCGAACTCAAGTCCGAACTCTTCCAATCCCTCGACAAAATCCTGCCCAAAGAAGCAATCCTCGCCAGCAACACCAGCTCCATCTCCATCACCAAACTAGCCGCGCAAACCAGCCGCCCCACGCAGGTCATCGGCATGCACTTCTTCAATCCCGTCCCAGTCATGGCGCTGGTTGAAATCATTCGCGGCCTGCAAACCGGTCAGGCCACCTACGATGCCGTCCGCGATCTCGCAACCAAGCTCGGGAAGACCCCTATCGAAGTCAACGACTCCCCCGGTTTCGTCTCCAACCGCGTCCTGATGCCCCTGATCAACGAAGCCGCCTTCACCGTCATGGAAGGCGTAGCCACCGCCGAAGCCGTCGACCAGGTCTTTCAACTCGGCATGGCCCACCCCATGGGTCCGTTGACGTTGGCTGATTTCATCGGCCTCGACGTCTGCGTGGACATCCTGCGCGTGCTACACCAAGGCCTGGGCGACCCCAAATACCGCCCCTGCCCCCTGCTCGTCCGCATGGTCGATGCCGGCTGGCTGGGCCGCAAATCGGGGCGCGGATTTTATACCTACTAACTCCTCCGTTACTAAATAAGGAATCCCCAAGAATTCCAGTCCGCTTTTCCGCTCCTTTCAGGACTATCCTTGAAAGATGGTTCGCTTCACCGTCCTCGCCTCCGGCTCCAAAGGAAACAGCGCCATCGTTTCCAGTTGCCCCAGCGGCGCACGTGAACGAGGCTCGACCGCCTGTACCCGCATCCTCATCGACGCCGGCCTGAGCTGCCGTGAGCTCTTCCGCCGCATGAGATCGGTCGGCGAAGATCCATCTACCCTCGACGCCATCCTCATCACCCACGAGCATCAGGACCACATCAACGGTCTCGCCGTCACTGCCCGCAAGCTGGGCATCCCGGTCTATTTCACCGAAGCCACCCACCGCGCCTGGATTCGCCAAATGACGCCGCAAAAGCGCATCACCTACGCCCAGTGGGCCGAACAATACCGGGCAAGCAAACAGGCTTCCGGCCCCCATCCCGGCCAGCCCTTTCCGCAGCCCGACCCAGAACCGGACCCCGCGCCAGAACCAGATCCCGTTCCCGATCCAGCACCAATGTCAATGGCCCAAAACTGCGAGGCGCCTGCACCCGCCTTTTCCATCGGTGACGTAGCCATCAGCCCTTTCACCATCCCGCATGATGCCGCAGACCCGGTAGGCTTCGTCTTTTCGGCTGAAGGCGTCCGCCTCGCCGTCGCCACCGACCTCGGCTACATGCCCCCCAACGTCCAGGCCCAGTTACGCCGCTGCGACCTGATTATGCTGGAATCGAACCACGACCTGGAAATGCTGCGCGATGGCCCCTACCCGTGGTCGGTCAAGCAGCGCGTGCTCTCCCGCGTCGGCCATCTCTCCAACGACGCGGCCTCCGCATACTTGGAGCAAACCTATGACGGATCAGCAACTTACCTGATCCTGGCGCATCTCTCCGAGAGCAACAACCTGCCCGAGCTGGCCCGCCTCGCCGCCGAGCGCGCTCTCACCACCAAGCCCAGCCTGCTGGCCAACCGTTTGTACCTTGCCAGTCAACATGAACCGCTGGAGCCGGTCTGCTTTTAATCCTATCTTCGTAATTCATTTCAGTTACAATTAGGTGATACGCTTAGTCCCTGAAAGTTGTAGGGGGCTGCCTGCAACACTCTTTTAACTTTTTGCGAACCTTACCGATGGCGATGCGAGTCTAAACACTATGGCAAGAACCCAATGTACAGACAGGGTAGTCGGAGCCATTCTGCGAAGCTGGCGCTACGACATCTCCGGTATCTCCCCCGAGATGCGCAAGGACTACGAACAGCATCTGACTGAATGTGTCCACTGCAGCGCCCGCCAGAAATTTCACCGCACCCTAGACGGCTCACTGGCTGTCCTTACCGCGCTCTCGATGATTTCCTTCCTCTTCGCCCTGGCCGTTCTGCAGCGGGTCAAGATTCTGGAGCACGTAGCCTTCAACATCCTGCATCTCGAAACGGTCTCGATCTACCAGATGCTGGTCTCGGCAGCCTTCGCCGGCCTAGGCTTCTCCATGATCGCCTTCATTCTGGTCCTGGTTTCCACTCCGGCGTCCTCTTATCTCGGAGGCTTGGCGATTGAACGAGCCAAAGGTATAGAAGCGCGCTTGCCCGAATCCATCCGCAGCCTGCGCCCTCGCTAGACCGTTACAATCCTCAGATCTGAAAAGCCCGCCAGGCTATCTAGCCTGGCGGGCTTTTTCGCGATCTCTCGAAGAACACTCAGGCGTTGTAGTTCGCCACCACGCGAGCCACTTTTCCAGCCGCAGACAGCTCCATGAACTCCCCCGTGCGTGTCCCCTTCTGATTTGTGTAGTAGAGCACCACGCTGTTGAGGCCCCAGAGCACATCCTCCAAGCGAAAGGTCAGCTCCGGGAAGGCCTCCAGGCCGCGCTGAAAGTAAGCTCGCAGATTCGCCTTTCCAACCACTTTGCCATCGGATGTTCCCAGCAGCCGGGCCGCGACCGGCGAAGTCAACTCAATTGCATCCTCATAGTGCGTCATGATCGCGTCCAGATCATGGCTGTTCCAGGCCGCTACCCAATGATTAGCTAGCTCCCACGCTTCGTCTTTGGTCACTGTTGTGTCTCCAGTTGAAAGTTTCTCAAACTAAACTAAACCAGGTAAATGCGGAGTAACCTTTTTTCTCTTCAAAATCTAAATACAAATAAAACCATCGCTGGCCGCTCACTCTTCCTCTAAACTTTCCGTCATACGCGCAACGCTCGCAAGTCGCGCGCTAAATCCGCCTTTCATCCGTCGCACGTCGTGGAGGCAAAAATGCTCGTCCTCTTCTCCGACCTACTCTTCGCCCTGCGCCAACTCGTAAAGCACCGCGTCTACGCCATCACCGCCATTGTTTCGATGGCCCTCGGCATCGCCGCCACCACGGCTGTTTACAGCGTGCTCTACGGCGTCCTGATCGATCCCTACCCCTACCGCGACGCCAGCCACATCGCCCTGGTCAATCTCTACGGCAAGCAGGGTAGTTACGGAGACATCCCATTCACCCTCGCCGAGATCCAGCAACTGCGCAAGGCCAAATCGGTCGAGGAGGTGATGGCGCGCCGCAGCGTAACCATGATCGCAACCGGTGGCGACCTGATCACCACCGCGCGGGCCTACCAGTTCAGCGGCAACGGCCTCGACTTCCTGGGTGCGCCCGCCATGCTGGGCCGCCTCTGGACCGCGCAGGAGGTCCCCGAAGGCGTTGCGCCTCCCCCGGTCGCGGTGATCAGCTTTCTCTTCTGGAAGAAGCAGTTTGGCGCCGCTCCCGACGTCATCGGCAAGCCCCTGGAGTTGAACCACCAGAAGTACACCGTCATTGGCGTGGTCGGCCCGCGCTTCACCTGGGGTGATGGAGACGTCTACCTGCCATTGCCCGCAGGCCTCGAGCCCCAAACCCGCTTCCAGATTCTCATCCGCATCCGGCCCGAGACTTCTCTCGGCTCATTGACCGGAGAACTGGACGGCTTCGTCCGCCAGATCGCCCACGATCATCCCGAGATGTTTCCCCGCGAAAGCTATCAGGTCAAAGTCGAAACCCTTAATGACTCGCTCCTCGGCCAGTTCAAAGGCACGCTCTTCCTGCTCTTCGGAGCTGTCGCCCTACTGCTGCTGATCGGCTGCGGCAACGTCTCGATCCTCATGCTCGCCCGAGGCACAGCCCGCCTGCAGGAGCTTGGTATGCGCGCCGCCCTCGGCGCCACCCGCCTGCGCATCGTCCGCCAACTGCTCACCGAGGCCGTCCTGCTTTCCGTCACCGGCGGTCTGCTGGGCATCGGCCTCGCTTATCTCGCTATCCGCCTCATCGTTGGCCTCTTGCCCGAGTACTCCATTCCTCACGAAGTCGTCATCACCCTCAACATCGCGGTTCTTCTCTTCAGCGCAGCAGTTTCGGTGGCTATCGGCATTGCCGCTGGTCTCGCCCCGGCGCTGCAGTTCTCGCGCCCGCATCTGAACGCCATTCTGCAAGCCGGAGACAGCCGCACCGTCACCTCGCGCGGAGCCAAAGTTCGCTCAGCGATGATCGTCGCCCAGGTTGCCCTGACCGTTCTGCTGCTGGCCGGGGCAGGCGCGGCCATGCGCACCTTCCTTGAGGCATACACGGCTAAACTCGGCTTCGATCCGCACGGCTCTCTCTTGATGTTTATGGACGTTCCAGAGCGTTCTTATACGACTTGGCAGACCCGGTCGCAGTATCTGGACACCTTGATTGAAAAGATCAAGGCCACCCCCGGCGTTCTCGATGCCGCATCGTTTAATGCGGGACTACCCCCGCAGGGAATGTGGCGGCAGCCGGTCCATATGGTCGGTGCTCCGGCGGAGGATGGCCGCCAGTCCGGAGTGATGCTGATCAGCGCCGACTATTTTGCACTCCTGCGTATCCCGCTGCTGCAGGGCCGCACCCTGACCCGCGCCGAAGTGCTGCGCGGCGCGCACCTGACCGTCGTAACCCAAACCTTCGTGCAGCGCTATTTGAACGGCGCCAACCCCATTGGGCAGCAGGTTGTTCCGGTTGCATTGCAGCATGGTTTTCCTGAAGCCCTGACCGCCCCCAACCCGCAGCAGCCCTACGAGATCGTCGGCGTTGTCGCCGACGTCCGCAATGACGGCCTGCATCAGCCGGTTCAGCCGCAGATGTACGTTCCCGCGACCGTGTTGATGTTCCCCGGCATGAGCTTCCTGGTCCGCACCGCGGGCAACCCGAACCTCGCCATGCACGACATCGGAGTCAGCATGAGAGCCCTCGACCAGAATCAAGCCGTGACTCAGGAATACGCCTTCGATGACTTCCTCTCCATGTTTGTCTGGTCCCACGACCGCTTTATCTCGCTCCTCTTTGCCGTCTTCTCCGCCGTCGCGCTGGGCCTCGCAGCCATCGGCCTCTTCAGCGTTGTTGCGTATTCAGTCGAACAGCGTACCCGCGAAATCGGCATCCGCATCGCCCTCGGCGCGCCCCGCCTGAGCGTACTCGTCCTCACGCTGACCTCCATCGCCTGGACCACCGGAGTCGGCCTGATTCTCGGCATTGGCCTAAGCATCGGCCTCAACGACGCGGTGCATAAGTGGACGCAAAGCAGCATGAGAGACGCAGGCGTATTGAGCATCATCTCCGCAGTCTTCGTGCTCGCCTCAATCCTCGCTTGTATCGTTCCAGCCAGAAGAGCGATGCGCGTCGATCCCATGGTCGCCCTGAGAGGCAATTGAGGCGTTTACCCCTGCCAGGGAATCGTCAACCCACCCGTCAAGCTCGAAACCTTCTCCACATTGTGGCTCTTGCACCACGCCGTCAGTCCCGAAACCAGGCGCTCCACAGCCCGCGGATCGGCATAACTCGCCGTCCCCACCTGCACCGCCGTCGCGCCAGCCAGTAGAAACTCCACCGCATCCTCAGCCGTAACAATTCCGCCCATTCCCAGAATCGGAATCGTAACCGCCTTCGCCGCCTCATAGACCATGCGCAGCGCAATCGGCTTGATCGCCGGCCCGGATAGCCCGCCGGTGATATTGCGAATCGTCGGCTGCCGCGTCTCCGCATCGATAGCCATGCCGATGAATGTGTTGACCAGCGAAATCGCATCCGCGCCAGCCAGAGCCGCAATCCGCGCCATCTGCACAATGGAGGTAACGTTCGGCGAGAGCTTCACAATCAGCGGCCTCTTCGACGCGATCTTCGCCTTGGCTACCAGATATTCCAGCGCCCCTGGATCGGCCCCGAAAGTCATGCCGCCCTCATGCACATTGGGGCAGGAGACATTCAGCTCATACGCCGCAATCCCTTCGGCATGGTTGAGTTTCTCGATCACCGCAAGATAGTCTTCGAACTTGTTTCCAAAGACATTCACGATTGTCTGTGCTCTGGGATAGCGCTTCAGCAGCGGCAGCTTGTCGCGCAGAAAAGCCTCAACACCAATATTCTGCAACCCGATGGCGTTCAGCATTCCCGCCGCCGTCTGCACAATGCGCGGAGCCTCATTGCCGACCATCGGCTCACGCGAAAGTCCTTTGGTGACGAAAGCGCCAATCTTTTCGAGCGCAACAATCTCCTCGAACTCGATCCCGTAACCGAATGTCCCGCTGGCGGCGATAACCGGGTTCGCCAGCTCCAGACCGGCAAACCGTACTGTCATGTCAGGCTTCAAAGTAAGTTGCTTTCTTTCATCTCTAATGACCGATTATAGAAGCCGGACTTTTAAGCGACTAGAGACGCGTGAACAGGGCGTAGGGAACAGGGAACAAAATACCTGTCGAATAACGGTAAAGCCCACCCACATAGCGGCTGTTCCCTATTCCCCGATCCCTGATCCCTGTATTACCCGCTCCATCAGCGGGCGGCAGGGATTCCCCGCGCAGATCATCCACGGCGGCATGGCTTTCGAGACCACTGAGCGCACCGAGATCACAGCGCCTTCGCCGATCTCCGCCCCCGGCCCCAGTACGCATTCTGAAGCTACCCAGGACTGCGAACCGATCGTGATCGGCGTGGAGATAGTCGGAAAGTGAGGATGTGTATGGTCGTGCGTCGAAGTGCAAATGTAATTTCTCTGCGAAATCACCACATGCCGCCCGATAACCACAGGCACAAAATTCTGAATCTCGGTATCGGCTCCGATGGTTGAACGCTCGCCCATCGTCAGGTTCCACGGCACCCAGATCCTGACCCCGGAGCCGATCAGGCACGCCGGTCCAATCTCCGCGCCAAACAGCTTCAGCAGCGCAATCCGTAGCGGACTCAACGCTTGCGGCATATGCGGCCAGAAGGGAATCTGAAACACCCCCCAAAGCACCCGCAGCAGCTTCACCTTGAATGGCGTATCGCTCGGCACTTTGTAGAGATCGATCCGCAGCGGGCCCTCGCCCGGTAGTGCGCCCGCCAATCCGCTAGACAAGTCGGTTCCGTCACCCGTCGGTTCAACCTGAGAACTCAACCTGCCCTCCACACTCACACTTCACACTCACACTTCACACTCACACCGCATCACCTCGTCTATAATCGCAGAGAACCAAGAATTTCTGTAGGAGAAGTTCGCTTCCGGTCCGGGCTCTTCATCGCCCCACCATTCCGGCAAGCGCCCATCCACGAAGGTCGTAATCCGCTCATGATTCGTTTCCTCCAAAGCAAAGACAATCGCTTCGTCAAGGCCATTCTGACTGTCGGCATCGGCGCCTTCATCATCTCCATGGTCATTTACCTGATCCCCGGTATCCTGCAGAATGACGCGACGGCGCCCGACACCTATGCCACGGTTTATCCGCACTGGTACAGCCGCTTCACCTTCACCGGCGAAAAGGTCTCCATGGTCCAGGTGCAGGAGGTAGCTCAGCAGCAGCTCCAGCGGCAGCGCCTGCCTGATTTCGCCCTGCCCTACATGGTGCAGCGCGCCGGCCAGCAGCTCATCCTGCAGAAGCTCCTCCTCGCTCAGGCAGACGGACTCGGCCTCAACGCCACGGACGAAGACGTGCGCAACTTCCTGCACACCGGCCAGTACGGCGAACTGCTCTTCCCCAATGGCAATTTCATCGGCGAAGACAAGTACAAGCAGTTCATCAGCTCTCAGTTCAACCTCTCCACCGACGCCTTCGAGAAGGAGCTGAAGGACGGCATCACCATCAACCGTCTGCGTTCCTTCATCACCGCCGGCGTCACGGTGAATGATAGCGAGATTCGCGACCAGTACCGCAAGCAGAACATCAAGATCAAGTTCGACTACGCCGTCATCTCGTCGGACGACCTGCGCAAGCAGATCAACCCCTCCGATGCCGACCTGCAGGCCTTCTTCAGTAAGAACGCCGCCCGCTACTCGAGTGCCGTTCCCGAAGAGCGCAAGATCACCTACTTCGCCTTCACCGCCGACCAGATTCCCGGTGGAGCGCCCAAGGTCTCCGACGCCGAAGTTCAGGCCTATTACAACCAGCATTCCTCTGAATACCAGGTCCCCGAGCAGTCCCGCTCGCGGCACATCCTCATCAAGACATCCGGCGGCGCAGCCAAGTCTGATGCGGAAGCCAAGGCCAAAGCCGATGCCCTCCTCAAGCAGATCAAAGCCGGCGGAGACTTCGCCGCCCTCGCCAAGGCCAACTCAGAAGATCCAGGCAGCGGCGCGCAGGGCGGGGAACTCGGCTTTGCCCGTCGCGGAACCATGGTGCCAGAGTTCGACAACGCCATCTTCACCCAGAAGATCGGCGACACCACCATCGTGAAGAGCCAGTTCGGTTACCACATCATCCAGGTAGAAGAGCGCCAGACAGCGCACAGCCAGCCTCTGAACGAAGTCAAGCCGGTCATCGAGTCCACCCTCATCCGTCAGAAAGAAACCCAGGCTGAAGCCGCCTACGCCCAGTCCCTGACCACCGAAGCCGGCAAGAGCGGCCTCGCCCAGACCGCTGCGGCCCATCATCTCAATGTCGTCACCACCCCGTCGCTACCGGCACAGGGAGTGATCGCAGGCCTACCCGACGGCTCGCAGGTTATCGCCAAGGCCTTCCAGGCGAAGCAGGGCGCGGCTCCCGTCTTCGCCCCCACCGGCGAAGGCTTCGCCATCTTTCAGGTAACAGGCATCACGGCTGCACACGCGCCCACCTTCACCGACTACAAATCCCACATCGCCACCGACTACGCCGACGAGCGCCTGCCGCAACTGCTATCCCAGAAAACGAAGGAACTCGCAGACAAGGCCCATGCCTCTGGCGATCTAGCGAAGGCCGCCAAAGAAGTAGGTGCAACCGTCAAGACCAGCGACTTGGTCGGCGACTCAGGCCAGGTGCCCGACTTCGGCCAGGTTGGCTCCGTCGCTCCTGACCTCTTCAACCTGAGCGTCGGCCAGATCAGCGGTCCCATCAACGCGCAGCGCACCGGCGTCGTCGCCAAGATTCTCGACAAGCAGGAACCCACTGCCGCTGAGATCGCCAAGAACCTCGACCAGACCCGCGAACAAAGCCTCGATCAGCGCCGTGAAGAAGCCTTCGGCATCTACGTCAGCACCACCGAAGACCGCTACAAAAAGGCCAAGCTCATCGCCATGAACGCCAAGCTGGCCAAGGAACCCGCCCTCCCCGGGCAATAATCTTTCAAACATACGCAAATTCGCAGGGCCATTCCCACCAGAATGGCCCTGATGCTTTTTGAGCCGCTTTCTCCAGTGATCCATCGGATAATGAACCATGCGCTTCCAACGTTCCTCCGGTGTCCTGATGCACATCAGCTCTCTTGCCTCCTACGGCGGTATCGGCGACCTCGGTCCGGAAGCCTACAACTTCCTCGATTTCCTGGCCGCCGGCAAACAGCACGTTTGGCAGGTGCTCCCGCTCTGCCCCACCGGCTACGGCAACTCGCCCTACGCCGGCAGCTCCGCCTTCGCCGGCAACCCCTACCTCATCAGCCTCGAGCTCCTCTCCGACTGGGGCTGGATCGCCGGCGACCGCATCGCCAACCTCGCCGGACGAGGCGGCAACGTCGACTTCGAAGACATCGAAACCCGCAAAGTCCCGCTGCTCTTCGAAGCAGCCCGCAATTTCCTCGAACGCGGCCCCCACGAAGAGAAGTTCCAGGGCCAGTGGCAGCGCTTCACCGCCTTCTGCACCGCGGAAGAGTCCTGGCTCAACGACTACGTGCACTACGCCGTCTTCCGCCGCCACTTCAAAACCGGTGCCTGGACAGCCTGGCCCGAACCCCTGCGCCGCCGTGAACCAACCGCCATGGCCGAAGCCACCACGCAGTTCGCCCGCGACCTCGCCGAGGAGCAAGTCCTTCAATTCGCCTTTGAAGAACAATGGCGCATGTTGCGCGCCGCCGCCGCCAAGCGCAAGATTCGCATCCTCGGCGACATCGCCATCTTCGTCAGCATGGACTCTTCCGACGTCTGGGCCAATCCCGGCCTCTTCCAGCTCGACGAAGATCTCCAACCCATCCGCGTCGCCGGCGTTCCGCCCGACTACTTCTCGCCCACCGGCCAACGCTGGGGCAACCCTCTCTATCGCTGGGACGTACTCGCCGAATCCGGCTACGCCTGGTGGGTCCAGCGCATCCGCCGCAGTTGCATGCAGTACGACATCGTCCGCCTCGATCATTTCCGCGGCTTCGAAGCCTACTGGTCGATCCCCGGCAATGAAGAGACCGCCATCAACGGCGAATGGATCAAAGCCCCTGGCGAAGAATTGTTTGCCCGCCTCGAACATACCCTTGGCCCATTGCCTCTCGTCGCCGAAGATCTAGGCCTTATCACGCCTGAAGTAGACGCGCTCCGCATCAACCAGGGAATGCCCTGTATGCGCGTCCTGCAATTCGGTTTCAGCTCGGCCGAGGCACACAACCATCTGCCTCACCGCTTCGCCCCCGGCACCGTCTCCTACACCGGTACCCACGACAACGACACCACCCAAGGCTGGTGGCAAAAAGCGACTGAAATCGAGCGCGCTGCCGTCGAAACCTACGTAGGCCCAGTAGCTCTAAGCCCGGTCTGGCCCCTCATGCGCGCGTCGTCAGCATCGGTCGCTGAAATAGCCCTCGTCCCCGCTCAAGACCTGCTCGCCCTCGGCTCCGAAGCCCGCATGAACACCCCGGCAGTAGCCGCAGGCAACTGGAGCTGGCGCGCCCCCGAAGGCTCCTGGACCCCAGACATCTCCGCCGGCCTAGCCGACCTCGCCGACGTCACCGACCGCGACAACGATCCCCTAGTCCCACCAACCCCGCCGCCCATCTCCACCATAGTGTCATCCTGAGCACAGCGAAGGGTCTGGCGGGTAGCCAAAATCTGAATCAGTAACAACTGCGGGTGGGTGTAGAAGGTCAAGACGTTGTTCCATCGTCGGAGCGGCTAATTGGCGGCTTGTAGCTGAGGCTACCATGGGGTCTTTTGTGGTTGTAGTAGTCCGTCCATGGTTGCAGGTGTGCGTCTCTTTCATCCGACTCTGTCCAGTGTTTTGCGTAGGCCCATTCTCGCAGTGCGGTCTGGATAAATCTCTCTGCCTTTCCGTTGGTTCTGGGAGTGTAAGGCCTGGTTCGGCGGTGTTTGATCTGCATCTGCTGGCAAGCATGTCGGAACTGTCTGGAGCGATAGCTTGAGCCATGGTCGGTCAACAGAGCGCGAACCCCGATGCCGTGTGCGGCGAAGAACTGCACAGCCGAGTTGAGGAAGCCGATGGTGGTGTCGGCCTTCTGATCGGGCAGCATCTGGGTGAAGGCCATGCGCGAGTGATCGTCGACGGCCACATGCAGGGCCAGGAAGCCGGGATGCTTCTGTTTGCCGCGCAGGCGCCCGTCGCCGCGCAGGCTGACCTCGGAAAAACGCGTCATGCCCTTGATATCAAGATGCAGCAGGTCGCCGGGCACCGGATGCTCATAGCGCTGGATGGGCGGTGGTGGGTTAAGGTCGCGCCATCGGCTCAGCCGCGCGCGGCGCAGGATACGGCTGACGGTGGAGGCACTGGCGCCAGTACGGCGCGCGATCTCGTAGCCGGGCATGTGCTCGCGGCGCAGTTGGAGAACGCGGTTGGAGAGGCTTTCAGATAAGCGGCGAGGACTGCGATGGGGTCGCGAGCTGCGATCCATCAGCCCCTCGACTCCGTTGAGCCGGAAGCGCGCCACCCACTTGCCCGCCGTCTTGGCACTGACGCGGAAGGCGGCCGCGGCCGCCTTCCGCGTGGCTCCCTGCTCAATGAATCTGGCTAACGCCTCTCGACTGCGAAAGCTAAGTCGGGCATTCTTATGAATGTCCATTCGTTCCCTCTGAAGACCCTAGTTGCTCGTCACAACCAGCTTCTCCGGTTCAGTGCGAATGGACAACCTCTTGAAAGATCACAGGTGCCCCACATCTCGATTTTGAGATGTGGGCGATCGCAGCACCACAACTCTCGATTGAGTCCTGGGCGGTAGAATGCCGAGATGACTCAAGGTCTGATCCGTTACCAGAACTCAGGCGACTTCCACTTCGTCACCTTCAGTTGTTACCGGAGGCAGCAGCACCTCGGCACTCCCAGCGTACGAAGTCTCTTTGAGCATTCCCTCGAAACGATGCGGAAACGCTATAACTTCTTCGTCTTCGGTTATGTTGTCATGCCGGAACATGTTCATCTGTTGGTGAGCGAACCGGAAAAAGCAGCTTTGTCAAAGGCGATTCAAGCCTTGAAGCTTTCGGTCGCAGTGCAGCGGCCAGAGCGGCCATTCTGGCAATCCCGATATTATGACTTCAACGTTCATACCAACCGCAAGCATGTTGAGAAGCTGAAATACATGCACCGCAATCCAGTCGCGCGCGGGTTGGTCAAGAAACCGGAGGATTGGGAGTGATCGAGCTTTCGACATTACCTGACAGGTCAGATAGAAACTGTGGAGATAGAGTCTCATTGGACTACGATGCGAAGAGAATGCGGCGCTGCAGAAACCCACATCTCAAAAGCGAGATGTGGGGCACCCTCCGCAGTGGAGAACGAATGAGACCTGGGCCACCCGCCTCTTCGGCGGTGGCGGCTATGACCAGTCCGGAGGGGATGGTGCGTTGAACGATTTGTGGAAATACAGCGCAGGCCAGTGGACGTACATGAGCGGCTCCCAACTCTCCCTGCAACCCTCCAGTTATGGACCGCTCGGAAACATCTCCGCCCAGTCGCTCCCCGGCGGCTGCGCTGGAAACATGCGCTGGATCGACAAAACCGGAAGGCTCTGGGCCTACTGCGAGAACGAGAACGACTAGGAAGGCCTCATCACCTCCGCCAACGACCTGTGGGTCTACCAGCCTTAAGAAGAAGTACAGCGGGCGGGTGGTTCACATCTGATCTATTACCGGGTGCCCCACATCTCGCTTTTGAGATGTGGGCGCATCAAAGTCTGAGGAAGCCGCCGCAGCAATTTCCGTCCAACGTCCAAATCCCGCAACTTCGATTCCATAGCCCAACTCCGCCTCAGAACGACTTTTCATCCACCATTCAACCCAGCCTCCCAGCGCAGCACTATCATTTGGGCCAGACGGCGACGAGCGACCTTGCCGTCCCATCTCCTCGATCGAGGTCCCCCATGAGTGTGAATCGCAGAGATTTCCTGCGTAAAGCGGCCAGTGCGTCGGCCGCGGCGTTTGCCACCACCCTCGCCGATGCCAAACCACCGGTTCAGCCTTTCGAAGCCCTCCTGCCCACGCCGGCCCTCTCAGGCATTGAGCATGTGGTCGTGGTCATGATGGAAAACCGCAGCTTCGACCACCTGCTCGGCTGGATGCCCAATGCCAATGGCCGTCAGGCCGGCCTCAGCTATCCCGACAATAACGGCAACCTCCAGCCCACCCACCGGCTCAACTACTTCGTGGGCTGCTCTCATCCCGATCCCGACCATTCCTACGCCGGAGGCCGCTCCGAATACGACAACGGCAAAATGGATGGATGGCTCCGTACCAGTTCCAATGACAGCTTCTCCATCGGCTACTACGAAGAAGCCGATCTGCCCCTCTTCAGCACCCTGGCACGCAACTTCACCACCCTCAACAACTACTTCCCGTCCATCCTGTCCTCTACTTATCCCAACCGCGTCTTCCAGCATGCGGCCCAGACTGACCGGCTCAACAACTCGCTCGATCTCTCCTCGCTTGCCACCATCTGGGACCGTCTGCTCCACGCCGGCGTCAGTTGCCGCTACTACTACTCCAACGTCCCTTTTCTCGCCATCTGGGGAATCAAATATATCGGCATCTCCAGCCTTTATGACCAGTTCAAATCCGATGCCGCCGCCGGCACCCTGCCCGCCGTCTCCTTCGTCGATCCCTGGTTCACGATCCTCGACGACGGCACCGGAAATGACGACCATCCCCACGCCGACCTGCGCAAAGGCGAAATCTTTCTGCGCGAAATCGTCTCCGCCCTATCCGCAAGTCCTAAGTGGAAGAACACGGTCCTGGTCATCAACCGCGATGAGTGGGGAGGATTCTTCGACCACGTCGTGCCGCCGCGCGTCATCGCGCCCAACAATGTCGACACCGACCTGGTCGATGGAAAAGCACTCCTTGGCTGCCGCGTGCCCACCCTGATCGTTTCGCCCTTCACACGCGGAAACCCCGCCAAACCGCGCATCAACTCGCTGCTCTACGACCACACCTCGGTTCTCAAGCTCATCGAGTGGCGCTGGGGTCTGGAACCGCTCACCGCGCGCGACGCCTCCAACGAAATCGCCAACCTGGTCTACGCCCTCAACTTCACCGCCCCCGATACTTCGCTCCCGGAATTGCCCGTCATTCCTGAGCCAGCCTGGGATCCATGCACCCTCTGGGACATCTTTGATTCCCTGGACGCGACCGGCGGAACACCCAATACCGCCAAGGCCATGGCCGTAGCCCAGGAGAAACACAACCGCGGAGAAGATAACGAGACTTACGACTTCTACCTCCTGCTCAAATCAGAGCGAACGCAAGGCTGGCCCCTGCCCGAAAACCTGAAAACAAAATAACCAGCGCATAACAGGAGCCCACATTTCGACCTCGAATTTCGTTCTCGACGTGTGGGCTCCTCAAAGCCAAAACAAGCCGCAGCAAGCGATCCCAGCGAATATTTGCCTTTCTGTCTGTCATTCAGACAGAATTGTCATCCTGAGCGAAGCGAAGGATCTGCTGTTGCTTTGCCCTTGCTTTTCTGGTCTGTCATTCCCGTCAGGGAATCTGCTTCTCCGCATGAGGTAAGGGCATGGCTTCAGCTTGCCCATCCTAAACCCCAGTCAGCAGACATCACCGAGGGGCCTTTCGGCCCCGAGCCGCACTCCCCAGGACTAACCAAAAGAACTCGAAGAGTGCATCGGCGATTTATCAACACTTGACATGAAGGAATCGCGGACCCCGAGAGCGAATCAGCTGAACCCACCGAAGACGCAATCGCCCAAGTGGCAGTCTCCTTGACGGGAAAGGAGAGAGCGCGTACTCTCCTTTCTCAGATAGGAGAGAGCCTTTGACGAAACCGGTTGAACTCCCGCAGGGCACACTCGAGATGCTCATCCTCAAGGCGGTCTCGCTCGGTTCGCTACATGGCTATGGCATCCTGTTGCGCATCCAGCAGATCTCCGGCGAGCGCCTCGAAATCCTGCAGGGTTCCTTCTACACCGCCATCTATCGTCTTGAGCACCGGGGCTGGATCAAAGGCGAGTGGGGTGAGTCGGAGAACAATCGCCGCGCCCGCTTTTACTCGCTCACCGCTGCCGGCACGCGTCAGCTCAAGGCCGAAACCGCTAAATGGATCGACATGGCCGCTGTCGTCGCCGGCATTCTGGACAAGAAGGCGGACGAGATATGAGTCTCCTCGCCGCAATGCGCAAGCTCTGGCGCTCCGTTGCGCCACGCACCCACAGCGACGTAGAAGAAGAGTTTCGTTCTACCCTCGATGCCTACCAGGAAGATTTAATCCGCCAGGGCCTCCCCGAAAAAGAAGCCCGCCGCAAAGCCCGCATCGACCTCGGCCAGCCGGCAGCCCAAAACGAAACTTACCGCAACGCCATCGGACTCCGCCTCCTCGATGAGTTAGGCGGAGACATCCGCTACGGCCTCCGCGCCCTGCGCCGCAACCCTGGCTTCGCCGCTGTCGCAGTGCTCTCACTCGCGCTCGGCATCGGCGCTACCACGGCAATGTTCTCGCTTATCTACGCGGTGTTACTGAATCCGTTTCCCTATGCCGGCGCAGACCGCATCATGAACCCCGTCATCATCAACGAGCAACATCCTGACGAGCCTCAATGGTTTCCCCTTAACAAGACACAGTTTGATGACCTGCGCCTTGCATCCCCGGTTGATTCATTGCTCGGCTTCAACAACTCGAACATGGAGATCACCGGGGGCGGACTGCCGGAAGCAGTCTATGGCGTCTACCTCACAGAAAATGCCGGAAGTTTCTTTGGTGTGCGCCCTCTTCTAGGTCGCAACATCGAGCCATCCGATGCGGAGAAAGGCGGCCACTCCGTTGTTGTGCTCAACTACCGCTTTTGGCAGCGACACTTTGGCGGCGATGCCCACATCGTCGGGCGAACGCTGGAAATCAATCACGCCCCCTACACGATCATCGGAGTCATGCCGCGCAGCTTTGCTTTCAATGACACCACCGGCGTCGGCGATGTCTACCTGCCGGGCAGTCTGATCCGGGGTATTCGCAATGTTCAGGACATCGCTTACATTCCGTGGATCAAGCTCAAGCCGCACGTCACACTTACCGCCGCCAACGCTGCGCTTGAGCCCATCGTGCGCCAGTTTGCGAAGGAGCATCCCGAGCGGTTCCCCGATCAGTGGAATCTCTCGTTGCAGCCCATCATCGTGCCTTTCCGGCAGCAAACCGGCCGCACATTGACCCTTCTTCTCGCAGGCGTTGTGCTCTTGCTCATTATCGGCTGCACCAACTGCGCCATCCTTTTGATGGCCCGTGGCCGCGCGCGCCAGCATGAGCTCGCTATTCGCAGCGCGATCGGCGCCAGTCGCTGGCGCATCGTCCGCCAGTTGCTCGTCGAATCCGTCGTCATCTCCTGTACCGGCGCCGTCCTTGGCGTTGCTGCGTCCTACTGGCTTGCAAAGCTTCCCTTGTTGCTTTCTCCAGATTCCTTTCCAGCCGAATCCGTCATCCGCATCAACGCTCCCATCCTCGCGTTCTCCGTCGCGCTCGCGCTGCTCTGCGGCATCCTCTTCGGCCTGGTCCCCGCCTTGCGTCTCTCGCGTCACCCTTCCGCGCGTGTGCTTCCTGGCAGGCAGTTCGGTGTCGTCGCTGCTCCAGCAAAGCAACGCTGGAGCGTTCTCATCGTCGCGCAAGTCGCACTCACGCTTCTTCTCATGGCCACTGCGGGCACCGCCATCCGCAGCTTTCTCCAGCTTATGCAGATGCCGCTTGGCTATGATCCAGACAATGTCATGAACCTCGGCATTATGCTGCACGTCCATGACCCAGGCGACTGGAGCCGCATTCAGTCGCACGATGGGCGAACCGCTTACATCGAGCAAATCCGGGACAAAATCGCGTCAGTCCCTGGTGTCTCCACTGTCGCTGTCGGTACCGATGCCACGCCGCCCTATACGGGAGCCGAGAGTACCGTCAACATCGACGAAAATCGCGATCGCGAGCAGCCGCAGGCCCGGGTGATGCTGGTAGGGCAGCAATATTTCGCTGCGCTCCGCATTCCTCTGCTTGAGGGACGCGTCTGGAATGCGAATGAAAACGCCCGCGGAGACTTCATTGCGGTCGTCAATCGCGCATTCGCAGCGCGCTATCTCTCCTCGCCCAATTCGTCGCCCAATGCCTCGTCCAATAACCTGGGCCGGCAGCTACGCATTCCCAGTCTCACCAGTCGGAATCGCTTCGCAGCCACCTCTGCGCAAAGCACTGCCTGGCGTCAGATCGTCGGCGTCGTCGGCGATGCGCGCAACGACGGCGTCGATCGCCCCGTCGTCCCCGCCATCTACCTTCCGTACACCGCCGTAATGCAGCCCTACGTGCAATTCCTTGTGCGCACCCAGGGTGATCCGCTCATCTACCTGCACTCCATCCGCGCCGCTATCGCATCTGCCGCTTCCGACCAGGAGATCTCCAACGGCGCTCTTCCCCTCGACGATGACATTGAACGCGACGCACAGTACAGCCGCCAGCGGCTCTTCTCCATTCTCTTTGGAGTCTTCTCCGCCATGGCGCTCGTGCTCGCGCTGGTCGGCATCTTCAGCGTCGTCGCGTACAGCGTCGCGCAGCGCACTACGGAGTTCGGCATCCGTCTGGCGCTCGGCGCGCCGCGCTCGCACGTCCTCTG
>Ga0206981_10116_pt1 | contig 24176 bp, 20 predicted proteins | sample Alteio_BWMinCont_17_FD_153312 | JGI IMG/M metagenome (GOLD analysis project Ga0206981, IMG submission 153312) | Enriched cells from forest soil in Barre Woods Harvard Forest LTER site, Petersham, Massachusetts, United States -... | ecosystem: Environmental > Terrestrial > Soil > Temperate forest >... | reverse complement strand
TGTCCACCAACGGGTCGGATCAGCACCTCACAGGACTGGTGTGTGCCATGCAAACAAGCTCGATATCATAAATCAAAGAAAAAACGCAGTTCTCCCTCTTTCTGCGAAGCAAAGAGAGGGTCGGCGAGCGAAGCAATGCCGGGGTGAGTCCACGCCGCCATGCATTTGCGTTAACGCCGCGCGCAGATTTTACCCACCCGGTCGACGCTGCGCTGGACCACCCTCCCTTCCGCAAGCGGGAAGGAGGGTAAGAAGCAATGGTATTGAGAACTAATACCACATAGGCTTTCTACGCCATGCGCTCCGCCATTATTCCCCCGCCTTTTTCTTTACCATCAAAGCATCCAGCGAAAAAACACCGCCGCCGGTGAGGATCAGCGAGATCAATCCGGCTATGTAGAGGGGGTTGATCTCGTAGCCCGGGGGACCGAACAGGGTTAGGCCGATGGTTTTTATGGAGCTGAAGCCATAATTGATCTGCACCGTGAGCATTGCCGCCAGCATTACTACTATGAGCGGGATGGCGGTGATGCTTACAAAGAGGCCTAAAAACATTGCCAGTCCGCCGAGGAGTTCTGTGAGGGGGACGATCCACGAGCTGATGTGCGCAAACGGGCCCCCGGCCTGCGCCAGCAGTTTTTCGAATTCGGCAGGCCCCCGGCTCAATTTTGCCCATCCGTGCGCCATAAACCCAAAACCTATTATCAAGCGCAGCAATAATGGCCCCACCTGCCGGTAATTTTTCCCTGTTATTGAAAATGTTTCAATGATCATTCGTATGAAACTAATGGTTGTTGGGGGGTTAGTCGGGATTGGGGGTGGAACCTTACAGGGGGAATAAGGGTTGCAAAATAGATCTGTACTATACAAGCGTCTGCACTTTACGATAAAAGGCTGTTATAGTGTAAAGGCAGATGCTCCTGAAATACATTTAACTCCTGGGCATGCGGACCACAAGGGAGGCCCCCTGTGGTCCGCGTTTAGGTAGCCCCAATGCTATATTGAAGATGGATTATGGTAACATCCGTCTGCCTGTCCACCACCACTTTATCCTCCTAACATAATGAACCCTTGCAGGCTCAACCCCGCGTTTGTATCTTTAGCCCAGCACAAAGTACAATGGAACCCATCCCCTATTTTTATGACCACATTAACCGCTACGCCATAGTGGTAAAGCCCAAACAGCCCCTGCTCACCTGGATCAATGCGCTGTACCCGGACATGCCGGAAGACGGAAAAGAAACAACCATATACCTGGTTAAGGAACGGGAGGGCGATGGAAGCACAGAAAAATGGGTGAAAAAAAATTTCAGTGATATTTTTGAAAATGAGCTGAATGATCGCCACACCGATGAAGAAGACTGGCCGCAAAACCGTACTTATAAACTATTTACTGAATGGTTTGCTACCGAAATCCACACTACCGTGCTTGATATGGAGGAATCGCCTATAAAAAAGTATTGAGCGGGTAGAAAAATCGGAAATTCCGATTTTCTAAGAGTAAGCCTATTCCAGGACAAGATACTGTTCCACTGTGAACAGCAGCGTAAAACGATACCATATTACAGGTATAGTTTACACTTGGCGTCGATAGATAACAGAACGAACACTTGCCGGCTCAACCCATAAACAAACGACTGGAGTACAGGCTACTCCGACCGTTTTGATAATTAAGGTCTGCATCACATCCTCCCCCATCACTGCTTCTTCAACTTATAAGTATAAGTTACATTTAATACAGTTTTGCTAAACAACAAGCTATCGCCCTTAACGGTATAATTATAACTATTGCTCAAAGCGGCCGACGAATTAATTGATGTGTTGTCGGGGAAGGCTTCCGTGTCGGTAAAATTTAAAACGCCGGTGCTTACCTGCACCGTACCGGCGCCCACCGTAAGATAAGCAGTGCCCTGCCCCGACTGGAAATTATTGCCTGAAATAATTAATTGTACAGCATCCGGGCCTGGTTGTTGTGTGGTACTGGCGGCTTTCGTGCTAAACAATCCGGTGTAGGTTCCCGTTAGTTGAGGCGACTGTTTGTCTTTTTTGCAGGCGCTCGCCAGCATCACTACAGACAATATTAAAATGGAGATCTTTTTCATATAATTTAGTTTTTTACCCATACGCCGTGGATCAGCCATGTGATACAAATAAAATGCGAATTTCAACCAATGGCCTGTTTTTTTAAACCAATGCCAGGTAATGGGTTAAAGAGTGAGAAGTCAGGAGTCGAATTAGGCTTTCTTATTTACTTTGGGCTTTCGACTCAAGACATTGGACTTAAACCAACCAGCCACTTCCACCCTCCGGCTATGAACCATCGACTATGAATCCTTCCATTAAAATAATAGTCAAGATTCCTCTTTTTAAAATCAAAAGAATGTTATAGCTTTATGATAATATTTCTGCTAATTAATAACCTAATCCTATGTCGAACCAAAATCTGCGGTATCATGAAAGCCCCATTACCAAAGCCGCTTTAAATGAAAAACAGGCTCAGCCTTTTACCGTTGCCGATTACCTTTTAACCCGCTTAAAACAGCTTAATGTTACGGAAGTGTTCCAGATCCCCGGCGATTATGTGAAACATTTTACGCAGGCGCTGGAGTATTTCGACGGGGTTACCGCCATCGGCGCCGTTAATGAGCTGGACGCTGCCTATGCCGCCGATGCCTACGGACGTACCCGCGGACTGGGGGCCGTTTCGCTGCAATACGGGGTGAGCACGTTCAGCGCGCTTAATGCTATCGCGGGGGCGTATGTTGAGCTGAGCCCGGTGGTGGTGATCAGCGCTTGCCCGGGTGCGGATGCGCGGCAGATCGGGAGCATGTATAATGTGCTTTACCACCACTCAACCGGCAACCTGCAAGCCGACCAGGAGGTGTATTCGCACGTTACGGTTGCGGCCATAACGCTGAGCACTTCGGTTGGCGCGGCAGAGGCGATTGATAATTTACTGATTGCGGCCATCACCCATAAAAAACCGGTCTACATAGCCTGTTATAAAGAGGTTTGGGGCGAGCCTTGTCCCCCGCCACCGAACGAGGTTTTGAGGCCGCAGGTTCCCAAGAGCGATCCGCTGGCGCTTCAAAATGCAGTGGCGCAGGCATGGGCGCAGCTTTCGGTCGCCAAAAAGCCAATGATATTTGCCGGTGTGGAGGTGTTGCGGCACGGCCTTTCCGGTTTGCTGCAGGAGCTGATTGATGCCAGCGGCTATTTATATACCACCACCAGCCTGGGCAAAACGGTGCTTGACGAAGGGGGTGATAAGTTTATCGGCACCTATTCAGACGCGGCTTCTATCAAGCACGTAAGAGACCTGGTTACCGCTTCGGATTGCTTTTTAACCCTCGGGACCATTATTACGGATGATTACCTTGTTTTTATTGAAAGCAAATATGCCGATATGGTGCTGGCCACTACCACACAGATAAGGGCCGGCTACTTTATTTATGAAAATGTTACCATGAAGGATTTTATGGAAGCATTGCTGCTCCGTTTTAAAGCTACCAAGGGTTACCCGCTGGCAACTATAGCGCCGGCACAACCCAAATACCCGGAGCCATGGCTCTCCAATTCGGACCCGCAATGGGATGATCAGCCGGATACCATTACGTATAACCGGTTCTTCCAGCACTCGATGAAGTTTTTAACGGATAACAACCTGTTGCAGGATATCGTGATGACGTATGGGGTTAGCTCGTCGCTTTATGTGGCTACCAATGCTTACGGGCTGGCGCAAAACAGCTTTATCTCGTCGGCGGCGTGGCAGTGTATCGGATTCGAGACCGGGGCGGCATCGGGCGCGCAGCTGGGCAGCGGCAAACGCGCCTGGACAGTTGCCGGCGACGGCGGCTTTATGATGGTTTGCCAGTCGCTTTCAACACTGGCGCGCAATAACCTCAATGCGGTGATCTTTGTGATCAGCAACGGCGTGTATGCCATTGAGCAGGTTTATGTGGATATGGATTCGTTTAAACCGGGCCCGGAGCACAAGTTTGACGCTTTCGACATTTTGCCCAAGTGGGATTACCTGGCGCTGGCAAAAGCCTTCGGCGCCGAGGGGCATACCGTTAAAACCATAAAGGAGCTGAATGCGGTGCTTGAGAAATTAAAAACACCATCAACCAAGCCTACGCTGGTGCAGGTGGTGATCCCGGAGAAGGATCTGCCGGGGCAAATGCGGAGGCTGGGACTGGAGTAGGGAGCCTCACCTAAATCCTCTCCAAAGGAGAGGACTTGAGCTTCGCGCTTGCTGCGTTTTTTAGCCCTCCTTCCGCGCAGCGAAGAGAGGGCAGGTCCAGCGAAGCGTCGACCGGGTGAGTAAGATCTACGGGCGATATGAACGTGGGGCATTGGCGCGAATGCATGGCGGGTTGACTCACCCCGCCGACGCTGCGCTGGGCACCCCTCTCTGCTGCGCAAAGAGGGGAAAGAAACGAAGAATAAAAAATTATTAAACTAAATACATAACCTAAATCCAATGAAAAATAAAACTTATTCTATTTTCGGCGCCGGAGCTTCGGGGCTTTACACCGCGTGGCGTTTGCTGAATGGCGAACCAAATGTTGAACAGGATCAATCAAAACTGTTGAACAATGGCGACACGCTGGAGCTGTATGACTGGGGCCAGTACGATTTCTCGAAAGCGCACAAGGGAACCCGCGCGGCCGGCGCACGGGTTTGTACTTGGCATTATGAAAACGATAAAACAAAATCGTACCTGGAGCTGGGCGGCATGCGCTACTCGGAATGGGACGGAAAAAACGAGGCCATGAGCGGTGGCCACCGCCTGGTTACTACCGTTATTAAACAGCTGGACCTTGATCAGTATTCGGTACCGTTTAATGAGTCGACCAACCCGCTGTATTATTTGCGGACCAAAAACATGTATTATAACGATATCAGCAAAACTAACCCGGCTCCTTATAATGTAAAGAACGATGGCGCAAGTCAGCCGCCTGATAATGGGTTTAATATTGTTGAAAATTTGGCTGTTACGGAACACACCGGCCCGCAAACCCGCGCCGAATGGTGCAAGTTTTACCAGGATGGGCGCATTACTGCCGATACCCCGGCATCCTCCGTTTTCCAAAAAGGCGACCTGCTGAAAAACATCGGCTACTGGAATTTGATGTTTGATCAGCTGGGTTCCGAAGGATATAATTATACCAATGATGGCAATGGCTATACCTCAAACGTAATCAACTGGAACTCGGCGGTGGCATTCCAGGCCAATAACGAGTTTACGCCGGGCACGGAATACAAAACGCTTACACACGGCTATTCGAGCATGTTCAATGCGCTGTTTGACGCCATTGTAAAGCTGGCCAAACACAAGGGGGTTAATTTTGAGTATCACCCAAATACCCGCTTGCATTCCATCCTCGAAATTAAAGGCGTAATTCATTACAGTATTGCCACTCGCGAGAAGCCTGATAAAAAATCGGTCACAAAAACTACTTCGGCCGCCTGGCTGGCTATGCCACGCGGTCCGCTTGATTTGGTAGCGCAGGCTACCCGTTACGAGGATCACAAAGGGCTTGACGTGCTGAACCACCGCAAGGTGCAATTGTATCTGGAGTCGGCAGTTTTGCAGCCATCGTATAAGGTGGGGATGTTTTTTGATTCGCCGTGGTGGATGGCGAACGCGGTACCCCCGCCAGCATACCCCGCGCCTATCATCAGCTACGAAGTAACAACCGATGTGCTGAAAGCGCTGGCTGCCGAAGGCTTTCCGAAACCCTACCTGGTTGAGATTGAAAAAAGCAAAAACCCGGTGATCATGGAAACCCCGTTCGCCGCCGCCTCGCTTTTGATAAGCAATGTTGAAACGTGCATAGGCGCGCCGCTTTCTCCTGCGCAACAGGCCCAGCTGCTTAGCGCCGCTGAACGCAACACCATAGGGCCAAGCGTAACGGATACACCCATAAGGCAGGTGGTTTATTTTGGCAATAACGCGCTCGATAAATCTGCCAAGCCTGTTTATGGCATCCTGGCCAGTTATGACGACGAGCAATTTACCAGCTTTTGGGAAGAGCTGGAATATTCTACAGAATCGGTTGAGAAAACGGCGTTTTCGGAAAACTATCAGCCGCTGGTTGGTCCGCGTAAGGCGCCGGAGGTAATGGTAAAAATGCTGCGCCAGCAACTGGCCGCCGTGCATTTTGGTCCCTATGCCGATTATAGCGCTGTGCCGCAGCCTTTGGAAACCCGGTATATGGATTGGTCGTTGCCGCCGTTTAACGCTGGCTACCATGCCTATGCAGCGCATTACGATATTTGCGATGTGCAGCAGAAGATCCGCAAGCCGTCGCAACTGATCAAAGGCGCTGATACCAACATTTTTATTGTGGGCGAAGCCTACTCAAACGACCAGGCCTGGGTTGAAGGCGCTTTCTGTACTGCGGAATCGGTGCTGAATGATTTCTTTGGCGTAAAGCCCATTATTGATAATACGGAATATCCTTTTATTTGTCCGTGCAGCTGAGTTAAAAACAGGACTGATCTTATATAAAGCGGGGGTTTTTGGTTACCTCCGCTTTATGTTTTTGTGGGTTATTGATCTGATCCTTGGTTGAGTGATTTTTGGGGATTGCCTGCGGCCGGGCTTTACGCTCATACGCCTGCAGGCCTTAGGCGCGAAGCGCCGGTATCCGCTTCAATCCCTAACCCGAAGAAAGGTGCTGTGTGTTTGTGCCTGGTTCTTTTTGTTCCTTTAATTGCTAATAATAATAATTTATTCCAATATAATTTTTCTAATCCGGTGATTGTTAGCCTCAGCAACATAGATAATTCCAGAAGGATCAACAGCCACACCAGACAGAGAGTAAAAACTGGCAACATTTCCTGTTCCATCAACGGTTGGGAAACTGCTATTCAACACTCCAGCAAGTGTACTCACTTTGGCAGCTGGCGAAACCATACGTATCTGTGAGTTAGAATTATCGGCTACAATGATATTACCCGAATTGTCAATAGCAATGCCCGTAAGAAAGGAAAAGGACGCGTCTGTTCCCGTGCCATTATCCGCACCTTTTTTACCGGTCCCGGCAAATGTTGTTTTTAAGCCCGCTGTGATTTTGGTTATGATATAACTTTGACCACCGGATAAATAAAAATTACCGGCAGCATCAACTACAATCCCTGTATATACATCTGAACCAGCAGTTCCTGCTATTGTAGTTACAACACCCGCGGGGGTAATTTTACGAATACTTTGATCCAGAACAAATAAATTACCGGAAGCGTCAATTGCCATAGCTCCGGGATCATAAAATGATGCAGCTGTACCGGTGCCATCATCACGACCCAAAACCCCACTGCCTGCAATTGTTGTTACATTACCTTCAGGAGTTATCTTTCTAATCTGAAAGTTACCAGGATCTGAAACATACACGTTTCCTGAAGCATCGGCTACCAATCCAGAGGGTGAACGAAACGAAGCAGCAGCACCGATTCCGTTAGAAGAACCAGCTTTACCGCTTCCTGCTAATGTGGTTACAACACCTACGGGAGTAATCTTCCGGATAACATTGTCAGCCTCATCCGCAACATAAACATTCCCGCTTCTATCTGTTGCCAGAGCATATGGGTCTGAAAATGACGCCGCAGTTCCATTTCCGTCAACAGATTTTCTGTCATTATTCCCTGCAAAAGTAGAGACCGTTGCGGTTAAAAGATAGGTGAATACAGGACCAGACACCGTTAAATTATTTACATTTACCATAACAGCCCCCGTACCCGCTCCCTTTGGAACAACAGCAGTCAACTTAGTTGCGGTAGAAGCTGTTATTAAAGCAGCCTTTCCGTTAAAGGTAACCTGATCTGCCGTAGCTGTTGAGCTGAATCCTGTCCCTGTAATCTCTACCGTTGTATTATATGGCCCCGTGTTAACACTAAGAGAATTTATGGCTAATAGCGGGGGCGTAGGGTTTGATCCGCTTTTTTTGCAAGCAAAAAGACCTATGCAAGAAAGAACGACCAATGTAATTAAGCTAATTTTATTGTTTGTCATGGATTAAAGGTTGCAGAACAATAATAGCAAAAAACTATCGGCTAATTTATTATAAACGTTTATCTCTCCCACCGTCGCAAGCGGATTAAGCACCAGACCGGATCAATTGCATGGATTGGCTGAATGTTGTGCTCTGCATATTGTTCAACATTTCATTGAGCAGGGTTTTTCCATATAAAAGTTTCCCTTCATATGTTTCCAGTGCTATCTTCTTTTGTGTTAGATCCGAATAAAAATCAGCTAGTCCCGGTATATTCATGTTTGCATCATGTAAATGATAAGCAGGTTTTGAAGCAGCGGCAAGGTTGAGCATTACCATAGCATAATACATGCTGCAAACCTGCTTCATAATAAAAAAACAAGCGCGTTCATACCTGGTTGGCACCCGGTTAAAGTAGGATTGCAGCAGGTAGTCTTCTTTCTGCGGGTCTGCCGCAAATGATTTTGCAATAATGGCCAGGTCAACATATTTGTCATTACGGAAGGCTGCCTCCCAGTCAACTATCCAGATCTTTTTACCATCAAACAAAATATTGTTTGGATTCAGATCATTATGGCTTGATACCACTCCCATTTCATGCCGGGGGTAATGTTTCCTGATCTCTGCATAAAGCTCAAAGCATTCTGCGGTAATTGCTTCCGGAAACATGCCTGAGGTTTTAAATTGCTGGATAAACATATCCACGCCATCCAAAAAATCAACCAACGGTGGGAATAAGGGCAATGCATGGATAGCCCTAATAACCCCCGCAAGCGCATTCAGCAATTCAGATGGCGTTGAAAAAGCCTCACCAAGAGGCCTGGCATCAATAAAATCCGTAATAGCCAGGCCATCCTCATTGCTGGTGTAATATACTTTAGGGGCAATGCCTGCTTCCGCAGCAAGGCCCATGCATAAATATTGCCGAACAGGGTCATTAAGTGTATCAACGCTCATAACCAGCCTCAGCAGGTAATTGCGGTTACCTAAGGTAATTTTATAAACCAGGGCGGTTGACAATCCACCCGTAAGCAAGCTGATGTCTTCTACCCCGCTTTTATTAAACACGCGCATCAATGCATTTTCAACTATTGCATGTTTTGATGCAGGTACAATATTCCTGAACATGGTTGTTTTATTATTTAGATCCCCGCTATATTAATGAGCGATTGCGTAAGCTTATCTATCCCTTTTATTTTTGCTTTTGAAAAAAGATCTGAAGCTGCATTTTCAGCGGTAGATAAAGATTCCTGCAGCAAACGCTTACCTCCAGGCGCCAGTACTACATAGCTAACCCTTGCATCTCTTTCATTTGTTTCGCGCGATACCAGGCCGATTTTCTCCATTGGTGCAAGCATCCGGGTAACACCTGAAGCGGTAAGGCCAATCTGTTCGGCAAGATCTATGCGCCGCAGTTTTTCACCATGTGCCTGGTTCAAGGTATAAAGAATTATAAAATCGTTAAAGCCCATACCATAGGCACTTAGCTTTGCATCAAACTTACGGCTGGTAACAGCCTGCGCTTTTGAAAGATTTAAAATGAAATTGAGCGTCTCGGTAATAGTGTCCATATATTTGCATAATGCTTGATTAGTCAAGTATCATGCAAATATATTGGTTTATTTTAAAAAGCAATTGCGCCGATAGAAATAATTGGGTTTAAGATTGTTGTTCGCATAAAAAAGCGAAACATCCGATGGTCAGATGATTCGCTTTTTGTTTAATGTTTTTTTTAATTCCTATTGATCTTTATTATCCTTTTTATCCTGAATTGCCTGGGCTTTTTTAGCTGAATCCTGTTGAGCTTTTTTCTTCTTTTTGTTGAAGAAGCCTTTTAGCAGGAAGTTGCTTTGCGCAGCTTTAAGGTCGGTATTTAGCGTGGTGGTTGTAGCATGCACGTTTTTCATAGTGGTTTTGGCTTGTTGAACGGTTCCTTCAAGGTCTTTTGAGAGCTTGTCGCTGTTTAATAACCGGCCTATGCTGCCCTTGCCGTTGTTAACTTTATTTACAATAGCTGCCAGGTCGCCGGTAAGATCTGCGGCATTATCAGCCACTTTTGTTAGTTTGCCAATTATCCTGTCCACATCAAACGGCGGAATTGATGCCAGTTGGCCGCCATCCTGCACAGGCTGTGTACTGGTTATTCCGCCGGGCACAATAACTATCAGCTTATCGCCCATCAGGCCATCGCTGCCTATGCTTATTTTTGAATCGGTTTTAATAAACTTTTTAACGTTGTTGTTCAAGGTAAGGTCAACCCTTACCGCACTGTCTGTTACTATGGTTATGTTTTGAACCACACCTACGTTTATCCCTGCAAAGCGCACGTTGTTGCCCACCTGCAGGCCATTTACGTTTTTAAAGGTCCCGTGAATGCGATATGTTGAACTGAAAAGGTTTTTTTGGTTGCCGATAAAAAAAATGACCAGCACCAGTACCGTTAAGCCGACAAAGGTAAACAGGCCTATTTTTATTTTTTGAGCGGATGTCGTTTTCATAATATATCTTTAAAATATGATCCCACAAGTTTTTCTTTTGATTTGTGAAGCTCGTTAAAAGAGCCTTCAGCTATGTATTCGCCATCGTCCATAATCACAATCCTGTCTGATGCTATGCGTGCGCATTCCATGTCGTGGGTAATGATGATGGATGATGTTTTTTGTTTCTTTTGGATAGATAAGATCAGGTCGCTGATCTCGCGCGAGGTTATTGGGTCAAGCCCGGTGGTTGGCTCATCATACAATATGATTTCGGGCTCAACAATTATGGTACGCGCCAGCCCGGCCCTTTTTCGCATCCCGCCCGATAGGTCAGACGGCATTTTATCAATGGCATCAAGCAATCCAACACTATCCAGCGCTGCTTCAACCCGCTTATCAATTTCAGCGCGGTCCTTTAATTTTAACACCCTGGTTAGCGGGAACTCCAGGTTTTCGCGCACGGTCATTGAATCATACAATGCGCCACTCTGAAATAAAAAGCCAATCTTTATTCTTAGCGTTTTCAGCTCCTTATCATCCATTTCGGCCACCTCATCGCCAAACACTTTAACCGAGCCGCCATCGGGCTTTAGCATGCCTACAATGCATTGAATAGTTACCGATTTACCGGTACCTGAGCGGCCCAGGATAACTATGTTTTCGCCCCTGTACAGCTCAAGGTTTATATTTTTTAATACATGCTTTGTCCCAAAGGACTTTTTAAGCCCTTTGATAGCAATAACAACCTCCTGCTTTTTGGGCGTTTGCTGCTTCTGTCCGGTTTTTTCTTTTTCTGCTTCCATCCCTATTTATAAAACAACAAACTGGTTATCTGAACAGCTATGGCATCAATAACAAAGATCCACAGCGAGGCGGTTACCACCGCTGAGTTAGCTGCAATACCCACACTCTCAGTGCCTTTATTGGAGTGAAAGCCCTTATAGCAGCCTACAAAGCCGATGGCAAAACCAAAAAATATGGTTTTTATAAATGCGGGCAAAAAGTCGGTAAAATCAAGCGCGGCAATTACTTTGGTAAAGTATAGCTGAAAGCTTATGCTATCGCGGATGTTCAATGCCAGGAAACCGCCGAAAAGTCCTATCGCATCTCCAATAACAGACAATATGGGCACCATTATGGTTGTTGCCAATATGCGGGTAACCACCAGGTATTGGATAGAATTAGCCCCGGATACTTCCATTGCGTCCAGCTGCTCTGTTACCTTCATACTGCCCAGCTCGGCGCCAATGCTGGAAGCTATTTTACCGGCGCAAATAATGGCGATGATAACCGGGCCGATTTCGCGGATAAAGGAAACCGACAGCGTTTTTGGCAACATGCTTGCCGCACCGAATGTTACCAGTGTTGGCCTCAACTGTACGATAAGCACCACGCCCATTATAAACGAGGTAATGCCAACCAGCATCATTGAGCGGTAGCCAATTTCGTAACACTGCCGCACAAACTCCGACCATTCAAAACCACCTGTAAAAATGTTTTTGAAGAATTTAAAGAAAAAGCCAACCTGGTCGCCGATGTTTTCGAACCATCTCTTCCACGCCGGAATTGTAACCTCTTCTGCCATAGGTATTTATGTTTTTATATTAAAGCAATGGTATGCTGTTTTGTTTTTAGCACTATCAAATAAATTTAACCCTGGTGTTAATTCGGGACCGGCTTGTATTGTCGGGGGGATCTGCTACCGGCAAACGGATTACGCTACTGTTTAATAATTGAGCTAAAGTATGAACACAGGAAGCGGGAGTTTTGTTTGAGTGGGGCGATTAGGCGTGTTTTGGGGGTTGCCTGCGGCCGGGCTTTACGCTCGTGCGCCCGCAGGCCTTAGGCACGAAGGGGCTGGTATCCACTGCAATCCCTAACCCGGAGAAAGGCAAAAAACGGCAAATTACATTAACAACGGTTTTGATACACAACATCCGCGCTCAAGGCTTTAGGTTGGCTATAAGCTACAAAAAGAAAGCGGATGGGATTAAGGTACCATCCGCTTTTCTATTTTTATTAATTGAGACTTTTCCTTTATATCTTATTATCAATTAATTGAATTCATAACAATAGTTTTGGAACATTAACTACCAAGCAAAGGTATATCCATTGGAAATATAAATACTTATCATTAACCATAATAAGAGCCCGATAATTAATAGAGGTACAATTAAAGGAAAATACGCATATTTCCTATACCATTTGTGGTATATAAATGGCGATGTTGCACTTATAATTATAAATCCAATAGCTAGTGCATCGCATGTATATCCTAAAAGCGTAAAAGGTACTTGCTCTCCACCTGAATGTCCAATACTAAGTAATGGTATTCCAATTATACAAAAAAGCAATAATGAAAGCATCCATAGTAAATAAATTCCAAATGGATTTTTAGCCATCTTTAACACATATCTTTTTAACATGATTTATTGCCCCTTCTTTTTCTTCTCTTCAATTTTTACGAATTGTCCTTTAACAAATTTATATTTTCCTGCTACAAGCTTTGATATAGCTGCTTTGAAATCCATAATTGAATGCCCCCCTTTAGGGTTTCCATTACTATTACTACCTTCTTTTTCTGCGCCCTCTGGCGCGAGTATGACGGGCTGCCTATGCGCAATGGCTACTCGTGACCGGATGATGCTTTTGGCTTACATTACCTCCGGCTCAATCAAAAGGATGTCTATTAATCCTTGCCATTCATAATAATCTCTTGCGTTGCTGTATAGGCAATCCTTTCCCGCTCCCTGAATTTATATTTGGTACTCATTAGCAATAAAAATACCGCATTGCCAGTTACTTAGCAAGCGGTGTTTTTTTTAAACCATATTACAACATGGCATTTTTGCTACCTAAACGCGGGGGCACGAGTACGCCTTTGCGCTTTTGGCCTACACTGCATACTGGCACCAGATTGAGGAATATCAATCAAGGTTTTCTTATTTTCTACCAAGAGCAAATAAAACAGGAAGTGATATAAAAAACAATAAAATACTCCCTACTAAAAAAGCTATCACTAAAAAATTTCCTCTTTTCCGTTCGCTTTCACTTTCATTGCTGAACTCTTCTATATAAGAATTCCACCTTTCTTTATTATATAACAAAAAATAAAATAGAATAAAATAGATTAATGCCCCTATGAATAAATAAACTTTATTTATATTATATATCCATTCTAAAGGAATAATTATTTTATCTATAAAGAGTAATACAGTTGCTAATTGGAACAAGTGAATTAGCCCCAATGTAAGTATAGTATTACCAATTGGGGTATCATTTTTTTTATTTGCTGTCCAACTATATATCTTATAAATGATATATTTATATTTAAGTTTCATATGCAGTATATTATTATTTTACAAATCTATTTTTTTGGAGCTTCTCCCCAATCTCCCCACCAGCCAGCAGCATCGCCTATGAAATAAATGCCAGCAACACCCCATCCTAATGGGCCTCCAAAGGTAGCTACCCCCCCCATCAAAATATCAACTCCGGCTTTACCTGTTACTCCCCATTTATTACCATCATTGGTTCTCCAATTCCTGTCACTATTCCGCCATGCATCAATGGTTTGAGCTCCACTAACAACTATTTGTGCTGCAAATAAGCCTTTGCTAACTAGTTTAACGCCCTTTGCATATTTAAGTAAAGCTGGGGCTAATTCTGCTCCCCTTTCAATTGCATAATCGAATGCATTATCTTTAACACCCCAACCCATACCAAAACTACCAATAAAATTATTAGCAGTATGTGTCCATTCTCCATTCTCCGCCCCCTGAATGCCCTCAATTGACTGTCCCAACAAATTATCTACAGCTTCCCAACTAGTGATAGTAGTTCCATCTTGATAAGCAATTACCCCTTTTTCAGCATAAGGATCATTAGCGCTATCATGTAAAAGCCCACCATCTTCCGAAAAATTTAAGACATGACCGCTGTAATGATTCATCATATAGTCATTGTCCGCCTGTCCGGTTATTAAATAACTTAATTGTGCATAATTCATTCCACTCGCCGGGCTATTGCTTGTCCCATCCCCCGCGTTGTAAACTGATACTCCCCCGTGGACTGCTGCAAAATAGTTTAAAGCTGCTACATCGCCCTGCTGTGCCTCGTATAATATTTGTGCATCAAAGCTATCGTCCCCGCTTTCGAGACCATTACCGCCACCCGGTTCTCCAAGGCCGCCACTGCCCGAATAAAAGCTTCCTTCAGAAAGGCCTCGCTTCCGTACCGGATAATTCCCCATCGGATCCTTCATCATCACCGGGTTGTTTCCCGCGTACTGGTATGGTGTCATGCTTTCGCTGCTTTCAGGTTGTGGATCGGTCCCAACAAACCTGCCAATAGCTGCATCATAATTCCGGTAAAATGTCTGGTAATAATCGGGCTGGTTATTGTAGTCGTTTTGCCATTCGCTGCCACCATTGTAAAGTTTTTTGTTGCTCCCGCCGCTTACAGCACTATTTGCCAGCACCAGCCCAAAACCGGTATAGCTGTTTTCCTGTACCACTTTGGTCGTGCCCCCAGTTCCTGTATTATTAAAGCCAACCCTTGCATTACCTTGCTGGTCTGTAATCACATATTCCGGGGTTAAAGTACCTGTATTATTTACCACCCGGCCCTCCGGTATTGGGAAGTAGGCCAACGTGTTATTGGTATACACCATTCCACCTATATAATCTGTAGTGGTTTGCAGTATATTATTATCATAGGTCCTTTTCCTTATCACATTGCCGTCCCCGTCATAGCTATAGTCTATCCACCTGTTGGTAGCAGTGGTAATCGTTATCTTTTCTGTTTTGTTCAGCACATCGTAACCAATCGCCAACCCTTTGTAAGGATCAGTCAGCAGGTTTCCATCCAGGTCATAGGTGTAATTAGCGGTGCTTCCTGTCAGGTTGCGGAAGCCAACGCCGGTATAATTGGCGCCTGTACCATCGGTCATATTCAACAGGCTGTCGGGATTCGTGGCTGCATATGTATAGCTAAGGTTATCCACAGGGGTTACCGCTCCACTTACTACTGAGTTCCTGGCCAGGGTTTTCAGGTTGCCATTCTCATCATAGGTTATCCCATTCTCCGTATAGGCGTCTGTATTAGTGCTGAAAGAACCAGTGCCTGCCGTCCGCTCGGCATAGGCCGATGAAGTTAAGCGATTAAGGTTATCATAGCTGTATTTATAGCTCCGTTCGTTGCTGTTGGTTCCGCTGTTGTCTTTGGTCATCCATTTTATTGCGGATATTTTACCGTCATAGCTTGGCGCATTGCCGACATTAGAATCCTGCGTATCATACAACAGCTGCATCCCGAACACGCTGCTGGTGTATGCACCTGTTAGCTGGCTGCTGTTCATACTTAGCAGTTGGCCTCGAATATTATAAGCGTAGTTAAGCGTTTGCAGATACCCATTAGAAATAAATGCGCTGAATGTTGAACCCGAGGGTACACTGAACCCCGTACTCATTGTAATGCTGCTCGTAGCCGTTACCACATTGGTACCACTATAGGTAGTATTCAGGATCTGTGTGGCGGGAATAGCGCCTGTTGCGGTTTGTCCCAGGTTTTTTGTAATCAATTGTCCCAACTCATTATAAGCATAAGCCGATATGGTAACGCTGGCCTGGCTGTTGTATTGCTGGCTGACCGACAACAACCTGGTGTTGTGGTTATCATAGTTATAGGTGGTAAGCACTTTATTGGTGCCTGCCGTACCTGTGCCTGTCACTTTTATCACCAGCCCCTGTTGTGGCCTGCCTACAAAATCAGGGACTATCGTTTTAGTATCCGTAGTATTCTCTTCGGTGGTATAGTTCAGCTGGTTATTACTTTGCGTTTGGATCAGGTTGCCCCGTTTGTCATAAAACATTACCGTCATCAGCCATATATTGGCTAATCCCGGGCCAACCGTACGTTTAAGCACCATTGTAGGCATACCCTTTACCGCTGCCGATGTTTGATTTTCTTCATTCGCAAGCCCCTGCCCCAGGTAATTATACGCTACACTTCCGGTTTGGTACAAATCATAATCATCATAAAAGCCAAATGCCAATGGAGTGATATTTGTTGTTGGAAAAACACTGTTGGTGTAATATTTATTAGTGCTGCTACCAGTCCGGCTTTCATACCAGGCGGTTGAATAGGTTGAAGCCAGCCCTGTTACATATGTTTGCATGCTTGCAGGGTTGGTATATGTCAAGTCGTTATAAATCCCCTGGCTTATCGCCCTTCCTTTTACATCATATTTAATGTAACGCCAGTTTTTCCCAACCCGCATATTCGCATCCTGAACCAGTATCGGTCTGTTCATCGGGTCGTAGATGATGCTAATTGTGCCTGAAACCGGCACCGTTTTTTGTATCAATCTTCCCTGCGTATCATACACATAGCTATAGATCAGGCTCTTTAATGGCGATGAACTGAACAACAGCGCTGTGGGGCTTGCTATTATCGTACTGGTTCCTTTTGGGGTGACTATAAATGCCATCCATCCACTACTGTTATAAATATAATACGTATCCAGATAAGGTGCGGAAACATTTCCTGTCACCTGTCTTTTTAATATTGTACGGCCTAACATATCGTTAAATGCTATCGTTTCAATACCGTCCTCATCTTTACCATCGGTCACCGTTAATAAATTAGCAGCATAATAAGCGCCGACGGCATAGGTCCCGGTGGCAGAAAAAATAATTACGTTATCTGCAGCTGTATTATTACGGTAGCTTACTGTTTTATAATGCTGGCCGCTTACCGGTTGGAAGCCGTCGCCTACCGAGCCCGAGCCCAGTAACCGCTGCAATGGGCTATTGTCAAAGATCTGTGCGCTAAACGGTGATGAGTCACCATATGCGCTGCTGTAATAGGCAAGCTGTTCTGTCGGGGCATTACTATGATAGCTACCAGTGCCATCAGTCCCTACATACGGCAGATATTGTTTGGTTTGCCTGCCCAGGTTATCATATTGTATTGGTTGTACAATATCATTGTTATTATTTACACTGGCCTGTACAGCCACGGTTTGAACCGGACGGCCAAATCCATCATAATAACTACGCACCGTTTGCCGCTGCCCAACCGGCAGGCTGTACAACTGCGCACTGCTGGTTACGCCTGCAACCGTAACGTTATCCTGTTGTACATAGTTGTTTTGTGCCCGGCAAATAGTGCCTGCAAGTAAAGTAAGCAGTATGGATATATAAAATTTATTGTACTTCATTTGTACAGTTTTTTAAGGTAAAGGGTTTAATATTCATATCAGGTAATAAGCAATTGGGTTACCGCTTACGGGCAAACTGTTGACACCATCTCAAACCCCATCCCAACCCATGTGCTCATATCTACGGATGTAAACGTGTAACTACCTAAACTAGAGTGATTAAAACATATAGCGTTAGATGTCTGGCCTTGATGCAGGCTTACGGAGGCATATCCACTACCAGTGTGCGAAACGTAAGCACTACCATGTGCTGTAACTATTATTGTATAAATACCCCTCGGTACAATTGCAGTACCTGCATCAATGTTTGCTTGTGTAAAATGGTAAACTAAACTGCCCCCCTGATAAAAATCCACATCATCAAAACCTGTCCCGCCAGTTGTGGAGTTCTGGGTTGTAACATATAAATTATTGGTGATTGTAATGGATTGGGTTGGGGTTGTTTGCTGCCCAAAAAAGGGCGACGACATTGTGACGGATACTGTTTTTGTCCCAACTGTAGTAAATGAATGAGAAAGTGAAGGCGTAGTAGTAACAATATCAGGGCCATCACTAAAATGCCAGGTATAGGTAATACCATCCGTATAACACATGGTTGGAGGCCCTGCAATAAAGGTAAAGGGGCTATTTGGGTAATATTCGCCATTGATATTTTCACCGCTACCCGAGAAGCTGAAGCTGTTACCACCGGTAAAATTTTGCTTGTCAGCCGCGGTTATATACGCTTTTTTCTGGACAATGTTTTTATCCTGATCATAAACATATAATAGCCTTCCCCATATGTCATAATTATAGTAGGTAGAAACGCCATTAGTATTGGTAGCTGCAATATTGTGAAAATTGCTATCGTAGGCAAATGTGCTTACCTCTGCATTTTCCGGATAAAATAAAATATCGTCTATCCCTATATTGGTGGTACTGGTTATTGTTACTCCTACTGTTGGATCAATTGAATTAACAGGTAATTTCCATTCATAATACTTCCATGCACCCATAGTGCCGTAAGATTCAGTATATGTTAGCGTTTGATGAGCACTGGTAAAAGTGAGGTGAAGTGACCCTCCTGCTGGTGCATTTATCCACATTGAAAATATATAATTGTTCGCCGCGCTATTTTTATTAATACTTGTTTGAATAACCTGGCTGGAACTTAAGCCATAAGCATTGCCCGCATGGCTTCCCACGGGCGTGCCCCAACTGGTTCCTGAAAAATTGAAAACAGGATTAGGTATGGGCAGCGCACTGTCAAAATCGTCAAACCCTATTTCACCCATAGCAGTTTTTTTAAATATAGCAACCGGCAGGTAAGAATTATGATCAGTAATGGTTGTTTGTACATTTTTATTAGCATCATCCATTGTTTGTAAAATGCCGAAATCATCATAAACAGTAAAGTTAGCTATAGGAATATATCCTGGGTCATAACTTTTAACACCGGATGTAATAGTAAAAGGCTGAAAAGTTGATGTGCCGTTAGGTGCCAAAAATTTTAATTGTTGTGATGGCAGATAAAAGGTACTTCCGTTTTCTGAAAAACTTTTAAAAAGGGTTAACCCGGCGCTTGTGGTTTGTGTAATAGCGCCATTCTTTACCTGTTGAGTTGTTTCTACCGGTATGTTAATATTAAGCTGTTGTAAATTATAAAGGGCATCTATATTAGGGTCGCTGCTACCTGAACTTACTGTATAATCTTTTACATATTTTATATTGGAAATCAGTGTGCTGCCATCACTGTTTACCACTTGCTGCTGGGCTAATTTATGCTGTACCGCCCCATAAGTATAAGTGGCAGTAGTGCTTATTGGTGATGCTGAATTATAAACAGTTTTGATTTCCTGTGTTCTTAATTCGCCAGCAGATGTATTTATAATATATTTTGCATATGCCTCAATAGTATTTACATTGGTATTCTGATCATACCTGAATGCAGTTATCGTATGGGGTGTGCCTGTTCTCTGGTAGGTATAATCAGCTTCGCTTACCTTATTGCTGCTGTTATCGTAGCTCATGACCTTTTGCAACAAGCCCCTTTCAAAATCATAATTTGCATTTGGTGTAAAGGGATACGAATAAATATTGTTATTAACCGGTCCATATGCAGGTGTACAATTGGTTCTTGCTGCCAAATTTCCTGTAGGTAGCCAATCAGAAGTGCCGCAAGAAGAGCATTGTCCCTGATTATCCCAGTTCATCGCTGGTAAATAATATTGATAGTTGGTTTTTCCTATGCCTGTTTGCCCCACCGACACATTAGCATACATAATAGTATGGTCTCCTTCCGATAAGTCTATTGCTGAAAGTGCCGTGGAGTTTTCCGTTAAGGCAAGTCCTGTGGCAGTGCCTGAATATGGAATTGAGAAGGCATATTCAGGGAGAGTGATGGGCTTACCACTTGAATTTCCGCTCGCGTCGGTGTATGAATAATTTCTTACAATATTATTGGCAACGTTTATGCCATCGTAATCTGTAATTTGGGTTACCCTTACACCGCCTCCTTTTACAACCGCTGAGACAGTAGGATCATAATAATCATTAGGCTCATAGGTAATTGTAGTATTACCTCCTTGTGCATAGGTAACCGTTGATAATTGCCCTGTAGAAATCACAGAAGCATCAGCCGCACGGTTAGTGCCGGGTATGGAATAGGTGTAATCGGGATTAGTTGAAGTAGCGCAAACCTGGTAGGGATGATTGGCGCTTGAATTTCCCGGTACAGCAAATACGGCAGGCATTAAAGAACCGTTGTTGGGATTAGTTGAATAATAGCCCCAATAATCAACCTGTGTTGAAGTTGAGTCTGGTAATGTGGTAGTGCTTCCTGTTACACCATTATAAGCGAATTGATAATTAATAGGCGAACTGCATACTACTCCGTTATCAGTGAATTGCGTAAGAAAATCTCTTGTATAACTTGAACCCGGATACGAAATTGGAGTATACCCAAACAGTAAGAGTCGGCCTTGCCCTGTTATGTTTGAAATTATCGTTTGTCCACTGCCTATATATGCCCAATTGAACGTAAATATTTGTGGAGTAAGATTTAAGGCTATGGTTTGAATATTTGCAAGCACCTGTGGAGTGACTGTATTGTTAATTTTATATTGGAGTTGTTGACTGTAACTACTTCCACTATACAGATATAGCTGAACAGGGTCTGATGAATATCTTGGATTAGCGGCAGTATAGTTAAAAATAACACCATTTCCGTTAGCGTCCGTCATTTTACTCAAAAACCAATTGTCATAATAGTTGATACCATTTTTATACTGATTATAAGTGCTTTTAAAAAAGTTCACAGTACTTGATGTAACGGCTTGTTGTGTCACACTTTCCGGTACTGAAAAAACATATTTTATACCCTGATCATTTATTATTGTAAATGAGGTAATGTTTTTGTACGTAGCACTTGAGGTGTTATTATCAGTTGTATAGGTTATAACAAGGTCCTGGTATGGTACGGTTACGAATTTCGCATTAGCAGCGTCATAGTAAAGTTGGCAAGATAACCCAGGAGCATTTACGCTGAATTGATCTGGCTCAGTATCTGATAAATATGAAAAATGACTACTGATATAACTGATATCATTAGTTTCGTTGGTGCAGTTTACACCTGTACCCGTATTGGCCGGGGTAAAATTTGTTATACTAGTTGCACCCGCAGCATTATATAACCATCCTACCAGGTTTTTATTGCCGAGATTGTCCTGATAGGCATCATCAGGCAATCCTTTTACCTGCCGGCTAACCGAACCGCCTACCTGTAGCTGCCAGCCCATCCCCGCTGTACCTTCTACATCCTTTGGCTTAACGCCCGATGAATTGTACACCAGGTTAATGGGGCAGCTTACTTGCCCCCTGGCTATATTATATACAGGGATTGTGACATTGGCCGCGCCGGTAAGCGTACTGACGTTTACTGCACTTTGCCCGAAAGTTTTAAGGCAACAAAAAATAAAAATTGTGCAAATTAAGGGTACTAGTTTTTTATTCATTGGGATTTTAGGGGTAATTGGTATAAAGTTTAGTTGAAAATCATTTCGCTGTTACAACAGAAAAATTCGCTTCAATCGGGGTTTGCGGGGTAATTTATGTGATGGTTCAAGTGTTAAGTATTTAGAAGTCCAAGGTAAAAAACAATCGTGACAATTAAAAATTTTTCTAAATTAATAGAGAGGCCTTCGGCCCCATTAAAATATTAAACCCTCGATAGTTGCCAGTAAACGTTTTTTCATTTTTTTATATATTACCGGCTATTTAGTTTTTTTATGATTCAAATCATCAAGACTTTTTTTCATTGCATCAATTTGCTTTTGCTGTGATTGATTTGCCTTCTGTTGATCCGATAGGTTTGTATTTTGTTTTATCAGTTGTTTATTTAGTTCTGCCACTTGCTTATTCTGCTCAATCAAATACAGCGTCAGCTCCTCCACCTTTTCCACTAAAACCTTGTTCATTTCACCCAGATTAAGGCCGTTCTTTTCAACGTCTGCTGCTGATGGCACATCCGGCAAATGGTGATTTTGATCGATATAGGTTTTCACTTCGGTTAAAGTGGGTAACTTATATGTTGAGTTGAAAACATAATCTGGAAAAATATTTGCATCAACCACTACCGATTTGGAGTGAATGGTTCCATTTACAGTTAGCAGTTGATCGGGGGCTGATGTGCCAATGCCTACGTTGCCATTTGCAAGGATGCGCATGCGCAAGTTTGTATCGTCTGTAGGAGTAACTGCACCCATAATAAAATCCATATTGTAAGCCTGGGCCTGTAAAGTAAGGCTTGCTCCTCCCGAAACTATAAGCCCCTGCCTTGTATTGGAAGAGGCAACCCGTTGCCCAATATAGCCCCCAAAAGCGGCTAGTCCACTGCTTTGAATAATTGCAATTGTCTGATCTATTGAATTGTTAGCTGATGCAGTGGCAACAGCAAGTTTGGATGCAGGACTTGTTGTGCCAATACCTACATTACCATTTCCGAAATAATAGTTGCTGGCAAAAAAACCAAGTGGTGTATAAGCGTTATTTGCATCATTAATACATACAATTCCGGATGCACCAGAGTAACCGCCATTTACATTAGGGGCGAATTGTATATGCTGATTTGTTGCAAGCTTAACATCCAATGGTGTAAGCGGCGATGCTGTTCCAATACCCACATTATTGGTAATAGTTGTGGGATAAATACTACTGCCTGTAAGTGTCCATTGTGCTTTACTGTTTATTGTAAACGCTAAAAATGAGAGAGTAGTTAGTAAAAAGGTTTTCATTATATGCTTGTTAATATTATTTGGTTTTTTTATTTTTCTTATTATTAAGGGATTCTCTCAATTCATCAATTTGCTTTTGTTGTGATTTTAGAAGATCAGACTGCTGCTTAACAACTTGATTTATCTTCTGCTGATCTGCCAATTGCTTATCCTTCTCTATCAAATACAGCGTCAGCTCCTCCACCTTTTCCACTAAAACCTTGTTCATTTCGCCCAGGTTAAGGCCGTTCTTTTCAACGTCTGCTGCTGATGGCACATCCGGCAAATGGTGATTTTGCTCGATATAGGTTTTCACTTCGGTTAAAGTGGGTAACTTATATGTTGGCTTGAAAACATAATCAGGCCAGTTGGCATAAGCCTTTACTGTCATTGAGGTGGCTATCACATTGCCATTCACAGCAAGTTTATAACCCTGGGAATTAGATGTCCCTATCGCTACATTACCATTAACATAAAGCTTATCAGGGGATAGGTAAGCCGGCGGATCACAACCAATCCCCATACCATAGCCATTTAATTCTAAAATTTTACCACCCTCTGTACTTGCTATATCCATAAACCTAAAGCCGGATGCATAAGCAGCAGTACCCCAGGTGCTTTGATAAAAAAGATTTAATGCTGTGGTATTATTAGTGTCGTAAACGTTTAAAACATGTAGTTTAGCCGCAGGCGCAGTTGTGCCTATGCCCACATTGCCATTTTGATCTACACGCATCCTTTCAATGGTGTTCGTCCATAATGTCATTACACCATTACTTCTTTGTATAATTCTAAAATCAGAACTATTCCAGGCATTAAATTGAGCCGGGTTAGTACTAGTTGATGTGAGGCTTAACAAGTCGCCTGTTCCGTTAATTTGTAAAAGGCCATTTGATGAGGTTGTAGTCCCGATCAACACATTTCCGGTGTTCGTGTTATTAATATTACCAGGTCCCGTCGTCCATTGTGCTTTACAAGTTATTGTTAATGCAAAAAATGTGATTGTTAATAGTAAAAAGGCTTTCATGTTATATGATTTTGGGTTATTAATGAGGTTAGATAAGGTAAATTGGGGGTATGGCATCTTAATCTCAGGCGCTTTTGTCAAACGCAGGCAAATGGATTTGCGGGTGGCCATCAATGCATATGAGCGCCCGGAAGCCGGTGAAGCTGATTTTTTTCATGAGATAAGATTTAAGCATGGGCATCGGTACGCCCATCAAATTTT
>Ga0206981_10115_pt1 | contig 24381 bp, 20 predicted proteins | sample Alteio_BWMinCont_17_FD_153312 | JGI IMG/M metagenome (GOLD analysis project Ga0206981, IMG submission 153312) | Enriched cells from forest soil in Barre Woods Harvard Forest LTER site, Petersham, Massachusetts, United States -... | ecosystem: Environmental > Terrestrial > Soil > Temperate forest >... | reverse complement strand
TTCTTTCGCGGCTTGGCTATGAACTTGGCGCCTACGGTTGCTCCCTGATGTAGGTCGAGTTCGCGGGATTGGTCGGGAATAAGGTCTTTGAGAACGCCGAAGACGAGAACACGGACGCGCATGCTTTTCCTAGAATACCCACTCCTTAGACGAACCAAAGCAGGACGCGGCTCCGGACAGGATGCCGGATTCTTTTTGATTTTGCTGACAAGTGTCACTTCGGTACTGTGGGGAGCGGCGGTAGACTGCGAGAGTCGATGCAGGAGGAACCCTTGACGAACCCCGTCACATTCCCCGTTATTTCCGCCGGGCCGGTAACTCCCAAAGAGCGCATCCAGTCGATTGACGTGCTGCGTGGCGTGGCGCTGCTGGGAATCCTGGCGATGAATATTCAGGACTTCTCGATGATCGGCTCGGCCTATATGAATCCGACGACCTACGGCGATCTCCACGGGCTGAATTATGCCGTCTGGTACGTCTGCATGCTTTTTGCCGATCTCAAGTTTATGTCGATCTTCTCGATGCTCTTTGGAGCGGGGGTTCTGTTGATGACCAGCCGCATCGAGGCCTCAGGGCGGCGTGCTGGGCCGATCCATTACCGGCGGATGGGATGGCTGGCGCTGTTCGGCTGCCTGCACGGTTATCTGCTGTGGCCTGGAGACATCCTGTTCACCTATGCCATCAGCGGCATGGTCGCGTACCTGGCGCGCAAGTGGAGACCGCGGACACTGATCGTCTCCGGATTGTTGTTTGTCAGCGTAGCCTCGGTGCTTGCTGTGGGGAGCTATGTGTCGATGCCCTACTGGCCGAAAAAGTCGGTCGACCAGATGCGCGAGCACATGTGGGCGCCGTCTCAGGCTGCGGTGACCAAAGAACTGCAAACCTACCGCGGCGGCTGGCTCATGGAGGAGAAAGACCGCGCCATCCAGAATGTGGGGATGCAGATCCAGGGAAATCTCTTCCTGGCCTTCTGGCGCGCCTACGGATTGATGCTGGTTGGCATGGGGCTCTTCAAGCTGGGAGTCTTCAGCGCCCAGGCGCCCGCGCGGGTCTACCGCAGGTTTATTGTGATCGGAGTGATTTTTGGCCTGCCGGTGATTGCCTTCGGCGTACACCAGGAGTTTGCCCACCACTGGGATCTTCGCAAGAGCTTTTTCCTCGACTTCCAGTACAACTACTGGGCGAGCCTGCTGGTCTGCCTGTTCTGGATTGGGGTGGTGATGCTCGGCTGCCAGAAGGGCTGGCTGCCCGCTGCGCGGCGACGGTTAGGAGCAGTCGGACGAATGGCCTTCACCAACTACCTGACGCATACCTTCGTGTGCACATTTCTTTTCTACGGGTGGGGACTAGGGTTATTTGGCAGAGTCAGCCGCGTGGGGCAGTTCGGAATCGTGCTCGTGATTTGGGCTGCACAATTGATTATTTCGCCCTGGTGGCTCGACCACTTCCTGTTCGGGCCGTTCGAGTGGATCTGGCGGTCGCTGACTTACTGGAAGCTACAACCGATGCGGAAACAGGCGGCTCCGACGATTCCTGCGCCGGCTCAGGTGTAAGAACATCGGGCGAAGACGCGAACAAATCGCCTTCGGCGGGATACCAGAGCTGCTGATCCTGAACGCGGAGAAATGGTGTGAGACGGTGCGGCTCACGACGACTTTTGCCGTGAGCGTCGTAATAGATATCCTCGACAGGAATGCCGCGGACGGTGAGAGCGTCGGCAACCAAAGAGCGATGGCAGCGCCAGGGAACGGCTTCCGCGCACGCGATCACAGTGTGGTCGTGAGAGCTGGCGTTGAGCAACTCTGAAACAGCGGCGGCAAACTCCGGCGTCTGCATATAGTCGGCATATCCGCGAAAATTTGTGTTGCGCCAGCCGGTGTTGATCGAATCCTTGCGCGCATGGCGCAGACCTCCGAGAGCGCGATGCCAGCGATATTCGATGCCCGCATCAGCGAGGGAACGCGAGAGATTCTCTTGGGCAAACTGCGGATTGTGCCGTGATTTGGGGATGGTGCGAATATCGGCCAGTGTGCGCACGCTGTTCTCGCGAAGGATCGCGACAAATTTCTCTACGGGCAGCGTGGAATGACCGATGGTTAACATCAGGAATTCAGGATTAGCAATTAGAAAAACGGTCTTACACCAGCGTCAGAATACGGCCATGAGCACCATTCTCGAAATCCCGATCCCGAAGCTTCAGCATACGGTGGTTTTCGATCCGCCCCTCACGGACGAGGAGTTCGAGCGGATGAACATGGCGAACGAAGGGTGAAGCTTGAGCGAACATAGGACGGCCAGATCATAGTGAACCGACCAACAGGCTTCGCAGTGGCAGCGGCAATAGCGAAATGAATGACCTGCTAAGGGCATGGTGGAAACAGCATAGGGTCGGATCCTCGACAACAATACAGGATGCTTTCTTCCCGACGGTTCTTCACTTTCGCCGGATGGAGGCTATGTAACCGAAGAGCAGCATCGCGGTCTGACGAGGGAAGACCGGAAACACTTCCCGCATCTGACTCCTGTTTTGTTATCGAGCTTCTGTCTCCCTCTGATAGCCTGCCCGCAATGAATGAGAAGATGGAGACCTGGATTGCCAATGGCGCGAAGCTAGGCTGGCTGGTCGATCCGCGTCATCGCAATGTGCTGATCTACGAACCAGGAAAGAAGCCGCGCGTGGAATCAGGTAACAAGGTCACTGGAAGTGGGCCGGTTGAGGGCTTCGCACTCGATTTCACTGCGGTGTGGATTCTCTACGAGGACTGAAGCAGGCTCAAGGCGGGCTAACTGCATTTCACGGTTCGAAAAAGCTTTGGCCGCACGGATGGTTTTTCCGCGCGGCCAGCAAATCTCAAGCGCCTGCGTGCTCGAGCACCTCTTCCCTCACCTGCTCATCCTTCTTTTCCTCCGCTGCTGACTTAGGCAGCGCCACGGCGAGCACGTCTTCGATCCGGCTCGCGTAGTGGATGTTGACGCCTGCAATCTGCTCGGGCATCAGGTCTTCCTCCACGTTCTGCCGATTGTCGGCAGGCAGGATGACGTCTTTCACACCGGCGCGCTTGGCGGCCAGGAACTTCTCCTTGATGCCGCCGACGGGCAGGACGTTTCCGCTGAGCGTGATTTCGCCGGTCATAGCCGTCAGCGGGCGCACCGGCTTGTCGGTCATGAGCGATACCAGCACCGTGGCCATAGTGACACCGGCCGACGGACCGTCCTTGGGAATGGCTCCCGCCGGGACGTGGATGTGAATATCCGCGTCGTTGGTGAAATCTTCCGCAAGGCCGAGTGAAGCGGCGTTGGAGCGGACCCAGGTAAGCGCAGCCTGCATGGATTCCTGCATCACCTCGCCGATCTGTCCCGTCATCTTGAAGCTGCCCTTGCCCTTCATGCGGTTGGCTTCGATGAACAAGATGTCGCCGCCAGCGGGCGTCCAGGCAAGGCCTACGGCCACACCCGCACGTTTGGTGCGCTCGGCAATCTCGGTATCCACGCGGACCTTGATGCCGCCCAGAAATTCCTGGATGACTTCACGGGTAACAACGAGTTTGTCGGTGTTGCCCTCGGCGATACGACGCGCCTGCTTGCGGCAGACAGTGCCAATGAGCTGCTCGAGTTTGCGTACTCCAGCTTCGCGCGTGTAGTGGCGCACGATGTAAGAGATTGCTTCCTCAGGGAACTCGACATTATCCGGCTGAATGCCATTCTCTTTGATCTGCCGCGGGATGAGGTAGCGGAAGGCAATGTGCGTCTTCTCCTCCTCTGTGTAGCCCTGCAGATCAATGATCTCCATGCGATCAAGCAGCGGCGCCGGGATAGGATCGAGCTGGTTCGCGGTGCAGATAAAGAGCACCTTCGATAGATCGAAAGGCTGGTCGAGGTAGTTATCGCGGAACGTGTTGTTCTGCTCTGGGTCGAGCGTTTCGAGCAGCGCCGAGGACGGATCGCCGCGGAAGTCGCGACCCAGCTTGTCGATCTCGTCGAGCATGAAGACGGGGTCGTTGGTGCCCGCGCGGCGAAGGTTCTGGATGATCTGGCCAGGCAGGGCTCCAATATAGGTCCGACGATGGCCGCGAATCTCGGCTTCGTCGTGCATGCCGCCGAGCGAGATGCGCTGGAACTTGCGGTCTAAGGCTCTAGCAATAGACCGGCCAAGCGACGTTTTGCCTACGCCTGGAGGTCCGACGAAGCAAAGAATCGGCCCCTTCATGTCTGGCTTAAGGCGGCGGACAGAGAGGTAGTCGAGGATACGGTCCTTTACCTTCTTGAGGTCGTAGTGGTCCTCGTCGAGAATCTGCTTAGCCTTCGCGATGTCGACTTCGCTGCCCGAGGATTTCGACCACGGCAGCACTGCAAGCCACTCGATGTAGTTGCGCGTGAGCGAATAGTCGGCGGCCATCGGTGACATGCGCGAGAGCCGGTTGAGCTCCTTGAGAGCCTCTTTCTTCGTGTCTTCAGGCATGCCCGCGGCTTCGATCTTCTCACGAAGCTCTTCGATATCCTTCTGGCCCTCGTCCGCATCGCCGAGTTCCTTCTGGATGGCCTTCATCTGCTCGCGCAGATAGTAGTCGCGCTGCGACTGCTGCACCTGGTCCTGCACTTCGGACTGGATCTTGTTGCGAAGCTGCTGGACCTCGAGCTCTTTGGCGAGGTGCTTATTGACACGCTCCAGACGAGCAGTGACGTCGGGGGTTTCGAGCAGTTCCTGTTTGTCGGTCGTAGCCAGGAAGGGCAGCGACGAGGCAATGAAGTCGACCAAGCGGCCCGGCTCCTCGATATTCATCGCGATCGTCTGCAGCTCGTCGGAGAGTGTCGGCGAAGCGGTGACAATCTGCTGAAACTCCGACAAAACATTGCGCTGCAGTGCCTCGCTCTCCGAGCCCTTTTCGGGAAGGATCTCCGGAACCGGCTCAACCGACGCGGTCATGAACGGCTCAATCTGAGAGAACATGCCGAGCTTCACACGCTCTGTGCCTTCGGTGAAGACGAAGAGGCTCTGGTTGGGCATTTTTACGACTTTATGGACAGTCGCAAGCGTGCCATACGCGTGCAGATCGCTCGGTTGCGGCGTATCCATGCGCGCATCCCGCTGGGCGACCACCACAATCGTCTTCTCGTCTCCGAGCGATTGAATAAGCTGGATGGAGCTTTCGCGGCCCACCGTCAAGGGCAGCACGGCGTGGGGAAATAAAACGGTATCGCGGACGGGAAGTACGGGCAGAGATTTTCCTCCGCCGTTTTCGTCGCGCCGTTTGGAGGTACTGGGGTGAATCTCACTTAGGAAATCGCTGGCCATTGAGTGCCTTCTTATCAAATAATTAGATATTAGACGCAACACATCTAATATGGTCGCAAGATTCGATGACGGCTCTTTCTTTCTTTATTTTTCAACCACTTAGAATGACCCTCGTTCTCCTCCTCTTTTGGATGCGTCTACGTAAGAAATGCAAACCCGGTTCCCGACCCAAAGCTCATCGGCAACTTCACATACAAGTTGAAGCCATCAGTCTTCCCTCATCGCGGAACGATACCGGCCCAATTCCTTGACCCTGGAGCAGTGATCGGCAAGCAGCTTCAGCGCGGCATTGGCTGAAGTCGCCGTTGATAGCTGGTAGTCGGCATAGAAGACGTACTGCCATGGATGCCCGTGCACTGGACGAGACTCGAGTTTGGTCAGGTTCGTACCCTGGCCGGCGAATACCTGGAGCGCCGCGACTAGGGTTCCTGGGCGGTTCTCGACCGTAAAGGCTAGGCTCACCTTATCTGCATGGGGATCAGCCACAACCTGGCTCCGGCGACGAATCAGAAAGAATCGTGTGTAATTTTCCGGATTATCTTCAATATCGGCGGCAAGAATTTCGCCCCCATAGTGAATCGCAGCCTGAGCACTCGCAATTCCCGCCGAGGAGCGGTCGCGTAACTCCACCAGTTGCTTCACGCTGCCCGCCGTGTCATAAAACGGGATGGCCTCAATCTGCGGATGCTGCTCCAGAAAACGACGGCATTGCGCCAGAGCGACGGGATGCGAATACACACGAAGGATCTGGTCAAGACTGCTTCCCGGCACGGCGATCAGGTTATGGCGAATCCGCAGCAGCAGTTCACGCTCGACGGAAACATCGTGAGTCAGCAGCAGATCGTAATGCTCCACCACCGATCCCGCCAGCGAGTTCTCAATCGGGATCGCGGCTGCATGCACACGGCCTTCAGCGACAGCAGAAAAGACTTCCGACGATAGAGCACAGGCAAGAATAGTTGCCTGGGGAAAAAACTTAAGAGCCGCTTCATGGCTAAACGAACCCGGCTCTCCCTGAATGGCGATGTGCATGATGCGGATCGATCCTCAAATTTTCGATTGTACGGCAACCCTATTCGGCTGGGGCGCACCCTATCTCACCGTAAGCAGTGAATTGCCTAACGAAAGAAGAGGACGGACGTCATGTTGTGGACAATTTTCGTAATTCTGCTGGTGCTGTGGCTCATCGGTTTAGTCAGCTTCCACGCAATCGGAGCATACATCCACATTCTGCTGGTGATCGCGGTAGTAGTTCTGATAATCCAGCTCATCAGTGGGCGGCGATCGGCCCTTTAAACAACAACGCAAGACAACCTGACAGCAAGCAGGCAAGGTGATCTGTCACACAGGAGCAGCTTCCCAATGAACAAAGATCAGGTAACCGGGAAAGTCGATCAGATGACCGGCAAGGTTAAGGAGAAGGTCGGAGAAGCCGTTGGAAACCAGAAACTGGCTAACCAGGGCGTAGCGGACCAGGTAAAAGGCGCTGCAAAAGAAACCTGGGGCAACGTGAAAGATGCGGCCCACCAGACGGCGGAGCGCCACAAGCATGAGGCTGAAGAGCATGCAACGGATGCTCGCAAGCAGGTCTCGAACACAGTCCAGAACGTCAAGGACAAAGTGAACGATAAAATTGAGGAACACAAGGAGCAAGAGCGGATCAGGGAGCGTCGTCCAGCCTAAGCGTTTCCCATCTCGAAGCACAGAGCCCGCGGTTCATGCGGGCTCTTCATTTTTAGAGCCTGCGGTTGTCCTACCGACGCAGGAGCAAATCAACCGCGACAAAAACAAAAAAGACAGCGGAAATCACGCCGTTCATGGTAAAGAATGCCGCGTTCAATCGGCGCAGGTCGCTCGGCGAAACGATCAGGTGTTCATAGAGCAGCAAAGCACCGACGACGGCGACTCCAATCAGCGCCGCAGGCCCCAGCGCAAAGACGCGTACCAGCCATACGAGCAGCAGAAGCATAATGACGTGCATGGCGCGCGCTATCCAGAAGGCCGCCGTGATGCCATAGGTTGAAGGCACGCTGAAGAGTCCGACATTGCGATCATGACCAGCGTCCTGGCAAGCATAGAGAAGATCGAATCCGGCCACCCAGAACATCACCGCGCAGGTAAGGATCAAAATGCGCGGGTCCAGCGAGCCGCGTATCGCGATCCAGGCCGCGGCAGGAGCAATTCCCAGCGATACCCCCAGCGCGAGATGCGACCAGCGCGTGAAGCGTTTGGTGTAGGAGTAGACGAGGATAATCGCCAGCGCCACCGGCGACAGCAACAGAGTAAGCCGGTTGAGCTGGCCGGCCGCGAGCACAAAGAGTGCCGCCATCACGCAGGTAAAGCCGCCGACAAACCCCCGCGTGAGCAGACCGGCGGGAATGGCGCGCGATCGGGTGCGGGGGTTCGCCGCATCGAGCGACGCGTCAGCCCAGCGATTAAAGGCCATGGCCGCCGAGCGTGCTGTCACCATGCACACGATGATCCAGAAAACCTGTAGGGGATGAGGCATACCGTCCGCAGCCAGCATGGCGCCGGTAAGCGCAAAGGGCAGCGCGAAGACCGAGTGCTCCCACTTGATCATCTCCAGCGTCATGCTGATGCTGCGAAAGAAGGCCATGTTTCCAGTATAAAGACTCTATCTCTGTTCCGGCTGCGCAGCGACCTGCAACCGGTTCGTCACCTTGAAGACGCCGGGAACAGAGTTGGCGCGAATGCCCGCTGTGTCCTTGTCCGCCTGGCTTTCGACAACTCCGTACAGCGTGACGTTGCCGTTCTGCACCGCGATACGTATCGGTTGGGCCGGATCGATCGCGTATCGGTTCAGCGAGGTGAATCCGTAAACCGCCCGATAGACCGCTCGGCGTATTCCGTCATCCATGGGTGACGGTGGATCAACCCGGATTTCGTTGACCACGTCTTTCACACCCTTTGTGTTGGCGGCCACAGCCACTGCGGAGTCGGCATCGACGGGACCATAAGCACTTCCGCCTAAGGTAACCGCTCCATCGTGGACGCTGACGCTAATGGCATTGAAAGGCGTAGTGCCATAGCCCACGCGGTCATATTGAATGGCCTTCACCAGCTTCTCCTGCAGATCGGCGTCAGAGATTTCCGCACCGGCGACCTGAATTTCGTTGTCAACGGCAGTGACGCCCTTAATGCCATGCACTCGCTTATCGGCGTCTTCCTTCTGGGAAAAGACATCGACGGTACCGGTGAGCTTTGCGACCCCGTTCTGCACCCCGACCTGCACGTTCTTGAACTGTGACTTGCTCAGCTTCCTCATGATCTCGGCGCGAAGATTGTTGTCGTCCGCCTGGGCTTGCGACACTGCGGTCGCGTGACCAGATACGGCAGACGCGCCCAACACCAAAACAGCCACCACTGAAAGCAGACCACGCTTCGTCTTTGTCATCTCTACCCTCCTGGCTGGCTGCCCAAGGCCCCTCTCCGTTGTTAAGCCCGACTGGAATAGGTTCCTTGCCTCATATAACCCGCGAGATGCCCGCACTATATTCGCGGGAGCCAACTGATCCGAAATACCTTAGGCATGCTACTTGTAGCGGCGGCGGATCTTGAAGAGCATGCTGAAAACTCCCGATTCGTCGCGCACCGCCAGCACGGAGAATGTTTGCGTAAGATTCACTTCCGCTTGGATGAGCTGCTCCGCAGTCGAATTGATGTTAGTTGAGTAGGTAAGAGTTGCATGCTGCCCTATCCGCTGCGCCACTGTGATACGGGCGGTCGAGTTGCTAATTCCACCACTTTGGTAGGACGGATCGATCTTCACGCTGCCGACTCCAAAGAGCTTTTGAATCCGGGTGCTGACGGTGGCATTCAACGCCCCACCCAACAAGGTGTCTGCCGCTGTATTCCCTCCCGACTGTTGCTGTTGCTGCGCGAAGATCTGCTGGTCTTCCTGGGTGCGGCCCACGGCCAGCAGCGAGAAGATATCCTGTTCCGACAAGGGTGGCGTGGAACGGAAAGTCGGTGTCAGCTTCGAAGTCGTTCCCACCATCCCGATGGTGATGTCGTAGTCCTGGACGTGAGTCGTCGCGCTCAGATCGATCAACGGATCGATGCGAACAGGGTTTGTGAAAAAGATGTCACCGTGCTGCAGCTCGTATTCGGTCCCCGCGAAGGTGGCGCTGCCTTCGGTTATCGAGATGTGGCCAAGCACCGAAGGCTGGGCAAGCGTGCCGCGAATTCGCAGATCGACGTCGCCGGCCAGCTGGGCAAAGGAATTCTGGAAATCAAGCTGTGGCGCCGATACGACGTGGATATCCAGTCGAAGACGATTTGCGGGAGCATCGGGATCCGGAGGGAGAGAGACACTGGCGTTGGAAGAACTGAGCGCCGCCAGATCCAGATCGCTGCGGATCGCAAATCGCGTGATGGTCACATTCCCGTTCAGCAGCATCGAGTTTTGTGTTCCCTGAAGACGCAGCTTGGCGTCCGCCATCGAGCTCACGCCCTGCGGATAGCGGACACGGACATCCTTGGCCGTCACCGTCAGATCGGCGTACAGCCCTTGTTGAAAGGTGATAAAGCCTCCCAGTTGCAGCTGTCCCCCGCCGCTCATCCCTGTCAGCTCCCTCACCACCAGCCGGTCCTGATTGAAGGCAAGAGTGCCATTCATCTGGCTTAAGCCGTTGGGAAAATACTGGAGCGCCATCGCCACATTCGTGACTTTCACCTGGCCGGTAAGATTCGGGTGCTCGAATGTGCCTAACGCATCCACGTTGAAGTCCACATGGCCCGAGGCTGTGAGATCGCTGTCCAAAGTCTGGGCCAGCCTCATATTGATGGAACCATTCGCATGCAAATCCAGATCGCGCGAACCGCCGAAGAGCCCTACCGAACCCTGCGCGCGCAGGTTTGTGTCTTCGCCGACAACATGAAACGGATCGAGATGCAGGCGGCCCGCGGTGAGCGCTGCGTGCAAAGGGCCCTCGGTCCTGAGAGGAACTCCGACCAGCGAAAGCGAAAACTGGTCAATCGCGGCCTCACCGGTCAGCTTACGCGGCTGCTTCAGCGGGCCGGTCACATCTATCGTCCCCACTATCGAGGAGTGGGCGCTCACGCCGCGCACCTCGAGCGTCTGAAGAATCGGATCTACATCCAGGTCGGTAAGCGTGAAGCGCGCCTTCGTCTGGAAGTCGCCGCTCAGCTGCGTCTGCCCATGCACCTGAAAAGCAGCATTCGTCATCCGCGCGTTCAGATCGACGGAAAGCAGATGAGACTGCACACGAGCGTTCGCGTCCATGTACCCCGCCGCCTTATCTGCCAGATTCAAGTGCGCCAGGTGGAGATTCGCCTCGATATTCGGATCCTGCACCGTCCCATCGCCGCGCGCCTCGAACGTCAGCAAGCCGCCAATTGGATACTTTGGATTTTGGAGCCGATGGATGCGCGCAAGATCAAAGCTCGTGCCTCGCACGGAAAAGTGCAGTGCGCCAGTGGACAGGTTATAGCCGCCGTCACCCTCCACCTTGCCGCCGTCTTGCAAAAAGACGAGATGGGTGGCGCGAATCTCGCGTCCCTCGAATTTCAAATCGGTGTTGAGGCTCCGGTAAGGCTCTCCATCGATATCGCCGCCCTGAATCGCGAGGTGGCCGCCTCCGCTGAGGCCGTTTGGCCGGCCGAGCGCATGCGCCTCCAGATTCAACGTACCCCTCACCGGCATCTCCTCGCCGGCTGTCTCGAGCACATCGCCGAGTGGAGCAGCTCGAACGGTGGCGTCTATGCGAATGGCCGATTCGCCGTCGAAAACCGAGCGGCGCGGTGAAATCTGGTGCGCGCGCATCTCGCCCGAAATGTGTATCGCCGTAGCGCCGCGCAACAGGGATGCCTCTTGGATGGAAATGATCTCCGGCGCATACCGCCCCTGGATGTCAAGCGAGTCCCAATGGATGATGTGCTGAACCGCTTCGGCATGCTCACCGGCGATCTCCTTCACGTCGGACCTGCTACCAAGCTCGTCCACCGCGCGCGAGCTGTATATGACATCGAAATCTGTGGCGTTAAAATGTCCCTCGACAGCGGGCATCACAATACTGCGCGTAATCGTTCCCTGGAATGCCGCATGGCCGTGCAGCGCCACAGGAATCGCCCGCACTCCGGTCTTGCCGTCTTCCGTCACGCCGAGCACTGTGAGCGTGCGGTCAAACTCGCCAAGATCCGTGGTCGTAAGGGTAACCTGCAGGCCAGAGGGACGCGTGATCGGATACACTCCCAGCACGCCGGTCGCATGAGCCTGCGTCCCTGGAGTGTGCGCCGTGAAATTGCGAATATTCACGATGCCTCGGGCGTTGAGATACTGCGCATCTACGATCCCGTCCAGCGGAACAAGCTGCGGCGCAGGTCGCGCCGGAGCTCTCAGGGCGAGTCTGGCGTCCAGAACAAATGCGGCGGCGCTGCCCGTCCAGTCCAGATTCACCGGACCGCTGACAATCGTGTCGAAACCAAGGTTGTGAACTGCCGGCGGCGCGACCGACGACAGAATGGAAGCCAGCGTCGTGCCGCTGATGCGTGCGCGCACAATTCCCTGTTGCTGATTGCCGACAATTACATCAGGCCCCTGGGTCGCACGCGTCGAAGCCGATGGCTTTCGACGAGCCTCGGCCGAAGCTCGAGACTCCAACTCCCCGGGAGTTGCCTCCCCGATATTTAACCAGTGGATAATGCGCATCGTGCCATCCAGGGAGCCGCCGCGAGGGAACCTTGCCTGAACGTCGGTCAGCGCCAGCTCATCCTGAGTGATGTGAATCGCGGTCTTGGCATTCACGCCGACAAGATTCACCGTGCCCACGCGATACGTCCCATCGGCCACCGTGCCCTGACCATCGACGGTGAAATTACCCTTCGTTCCCTGCCCTGCGATCTCCAGCTCAGCATTGCCCTTGTCTAGCCCCGGAATCGCCGCCAACCCTTCCACAATGCGGATATCTACCTGACCCCGTAATGAAGCTTTCCATTGCGGGTCGGCAAAATCTGTCAAAGACGCATTGCCCTCCAACTGCGAAGGTCCTGTTTGTAACCGAAACGATTGCAATTTCGCTTCGTTCCTTCCAAGCTCCATTTGTAGGTCGAGTTTCGATTGAACCGGCTTGGCCTTGCCGCGCTGCGCAGTCAGGTCCTCGACATGAATCGTGCCCTCATAGCGATCATGCGCTGCGTCCGTAATCGGGGCCACGTACTTCACCGTCGCGTTCAGGTTATTCGCGGCAAGATTGAACGGAATCGCTCGCTGATTGATGAGCGCCACGCCGTCGTTCACCTCGGTGCGATCCACAGCCAGATCCAGAAGCGTGTCCGTGGGTGAGTTCTTACCCTCGCTCGGAATCTTAGGCCGCGGCTGATTCGTAGAGCCGTCCGGATACACAATGAGATGAATCGCCGGCTGGTCGACCGCGAGGTAGTTCAACCCAACCTTCGCACGGAACAGGGACAGTATCTTCACGCGCACGAAAATCCGGTCCGCATGTGCATACGGAGCCTCGCCCACCGCCTCCAACCCGTGAATGGTAAGGTTATGAGCTTCAAATTCCAGGTGCAGCAGACGCCACTGTAGAGCTCCAAGCTCAACCCGGCCTCCGGTTGCTCGTTCCAGGACAGAAATCAGCGCCTGACGTACGCGGCTCTCGAATTGCGGCGTGCTCATGTACCACGCCGCTGCGCCCAGAATGAACGCGAGCAGTATGACCACAGCGATAACCGCCTTCCACCAATGCCACCAGAGCGAACGTCGCGGAACCGCCGGGGAAGAAGGCGGGTCTGGAGCAGCAGGATTATGTGGAGTGCTCAATCTGCGTCCTCGCTATCGTTCTGGTTCTCGGAACTCTCGCGGTAAGCCGGATCGATAATTTTCACGCTGCCTTCGTCGTGCAAGCTCTTGAGCCAGTCCTCCAACAACACGTTGACGTGCTGCTGCAACAGAATCTCATGGATGTTCTGTGACACTTCGTCCAGCGGCGGCGGCTTTTCATTCTGGCGTTTGAATACCGGAAGAACCGACTTCTCGTAATATTCCTGGATCTCCTCATGCGAAATGCGAACGCCGCTTCGAAAGCGGAGATCTATGAATCGCAGAATAGCGAGCCGCTGTCGCCAGTGGGCAAAAACCTCGTCTTCCCTCAAATCGTGCGCGGCAAGAAACCTCTTCCATCCCTCGGCGCTCGCGCAGTGGAACTGCCGGCATACCGGCAAATGGTTGCGCACATCGTTCAGCGACGCTTCTACCTGATCGTCGGGAATTGCGAGATCCAGGTGCTGTTGCGCCCTCATCTGCTGCAGGATTAGCGTGCGGTTCGCCAGCCGGCGAGCGGCCAGGATAGACGTGTCGCTGCCTGGGGCCACCGAAAACGGTTCGAGCACCGCGAAGCGCATTTCTTCCTGCACGTCGCTCTCTAATAACACATCTCCGTTGATCACGGCGATTATGCGGTCGAGCACCACGGGTTGGCCCGCCTTTTGAGCCGGATCTGCGGCCGCCGCCTGCGCATGGGCAACTGCCCGGCCTGTCGCCAGGGCCGCGAAGATCGTCGCCAAGGCCAGCATTCGCTTCATCAGAAAGCCTGCCCGATGCTGAAGAAAAAGTTGAAGTGCCCGGCCTGGCCCACATGCGGCGGTGTCGGCTGACCGTTGGTGGTCCCGTAGGTGACGATCACCGGAAAGATCGGAGGATTCAGGTTGTAGCTGAAGTCCAGCCGCAATGGACCGATCGGAGTGCGGTAGCGCACGCCCAAGCCCACCGCGTGAGAAAAGTTGTTAAAGTCGCAGAGGCCAGTGGGATTCGTGCTCGAAGAGCGTGTAACCATGGACTGCAGTTCCTCGTCCAGGATCTTGCAGGTCCAGCTGTGCGGCTGCTTAATGCGGAAAAAACTGGGCCAGATATCCGACGAGTTATTGAAGACGTTGCCCATGTCGTGGAACAACACGAAGCCCAATGAGTCGGCAAAATAAGGGAGCCTCCTGTAAGGAAGGCGCAGTTCGGTGTTGTTCACGAAGGCGCCGGCGCCGCCGATGGGAAAGCCGGTAAGCGAGTCGCGCGGCCCGGCGGAATTGATGGCGAAACCCCGCAGTGACTGGGCGCCGCCGGCATACAGGCGCTCAGGCAGCGGAATGTATCTGTACTGATCCGCGCCAAAGGACCGCATATAGCCAAACCGCGTAACGCGCGCGAGAACGTACCGGTCATTATCGAAGGCATAATAGCTCGCGTTGGTAGCGTCCAGCCGGTTGAAATTCGCCTCCGATGCGAAGATGTTATAGGTAAAAAACTCCTCCACGCTCGTGTAGGTCCCCGCATGGGCATCCAGCTGAATTGGCCGGCGTGTATCGCGAATCCACGTAAGGCCGGGGCCGCCCACGCGCACCGGCTCTGAATCGATCGGAATCTGATCGGGAGAGACCTGAATCGTATTCGAATCCACCACCACGCGGCGATAGGTGAAGAAGTAAGTCAGCGTGTTCGCCTTGTCGGGCCTTTGCGTCAATTGCACCGTGCCTTCCAGGCGCGATGATGCGAACGTCGTTATGTCCTGCGCATTCTTGTAGCCGCCGCTCAGCGAGAGATCCAGCTTGGGATTGTTGAAGATATGCGGAACGGAATAGACCACCGCCGCCAGCTGTTCCAGCGAGCCATATGCCGTTCGCAGGGTAATCGACTGGTTGCGTCCGCCGAGATTGATGCGTGACACATCGAATCGCACCAGCCCGCTGGCGCCTGTCTTTCCATTGGAACTGCAGCTTGGTTGCGGGGGTTCCCCCGGGGTCGGGTTGGGGCAGTTGTTCGTAGGGTTGCCCGTCTGCGCCTGGAATCCAAACCCATAACTCAGATCCCAACGCTTGGCCTCGGTAAATTGCAGTAGCACGTTCTTACGCTGTGCATCTCCGGCAGGATTCTGAACCGCCGCGTTCACCTCGTTGAAGAGCGCCAGATCATACATCTGCCGCTGCATATCCGCCAGGGCCGATTGATCCAGCGGTTGGCCCGGATGTACCAGAATACGAGACTCGATCGTCGATGGCCGGGTGAAGTGCAGCCCGGAAATCAGGAGGCGGTTGACGAAGGTCTGGTCGCCCTCCGTTATGTTGAACGTTACGTCGATTTTATTCGTGTCTTCAGACTCGTGTTTCTGTTCAATGGCAATGGAAATCTGGCTGAAGCCATGCCTTAGATAATAAGTGAGCAAAGAGTCTCGGTCCGCGACGATCGTTGCCGGGGAGACGGGCTCGCCGGGCTGCAGATTGAGCAGCGGCTTCAACTCCTCAAGCGGAATCTGCTGGTTGCCCGCAACCTGATAGGTGCCGATCCTCTGCTGTATCCCCTCATCGATATGGTATGTAACCGATAGGCCTGCTGGCTGGCCTGTCCCGGGGCTCGGGGACCGCGTCACCTCCGGAGTTACCTTCACGTTGATAAAACCATTGCTCAGGTAGAGCCCGGTAATGTTGTTTACGGCTGCTTGCATAAGCGCCTGGCTGAAGAGCCCGTGCCTGTCGAACAAACTTGCCTTCAGGACCACCAGGCGCGATTCCAGAACGGCGTCGCTAAAGTACTTGTTGCCGGTCACGGTCACCGCTTCTACGCGATGGCGTTCACCCAGCTTTACGTCGAATTCGATTAGCGTTTTGTCTGGCCCCTCGGCAGTTATCCGGTGGGTAACCTGCACGTCAAAATACCCTACGCGCTGGTAATAGTCGCGGATTCGCCTGTCGCCTTCATTCAACAGGTCCTGATCCACGGTGCCCTCTTCAAACACCGGCACCAGCGTCCGCACCTTTCCCTGGCTCATGTTCACGCCGTTCACGCGAATGGCCACGACCGGCCCCGGATTCGCCTGGAAGGTATAGTCCAGCAAATTCGTCGTCCGCTGAAACTCCTTCGAATCAAGACCGATACTCGCTTCCAGGCGCTGCTGTTTCTGGTAGTGGCTCCTCAGATTCGTCAAGGCGCGGCGCACCGTCTCGCGCGTCACCCGCGATCCCTGCTTCAGTCTTCCCTTCTTGCGAAATGTGTCGATCGTCATTCCGGGATCGCCCTGCACCTTCACGTCTCCCACCCTGGCCTGCGGTCCTGTAGTGACCTTGAATTGCACATCCACCTGTGCGTCTTCGTTATTCACTGTTGTGGTCTTCGTAATGTTCCCCTGGTAAAAGCCGTTTTCCTGGAGTGTCTCCGTCAATTCCGGGTCGGCCTGTGAAAGCCTCAAATCGCTGAATCGCGTGCCGGGATTCAGGCGTGTCGCGCGTTGGAGTTGACTGGTGAGCCGGTCGTTCCTCAGACCCTCCACCGTAATGCGCCCAAAAAACAGGGCTTGTGCGCCCTTGAATATGATCGTTACCTGGTCGCCGTGCCGGGTACCTTCAACTTCGATCCCCCGGTAAAGCCCGGTGGCATAAAGACGGCGCAGGCTCTGCCGCACATCGTCAGCGCTCAAAGCCTTGCCGGCCTGAACCGGCAGCGCCTCGGGAAGCGGCTCCAGCCGGATGCGGTCTACACCTTCAAATTCCACCGCCTGGACATTTAGCCCTTCCCATGCTCGCAGGCTATTGGTCGCACTTCCCGGCGTCGCAGAGGGCGGTGGCGCAGTATTGGAAGGCGTGACGGGCGGAGGGGCTTTCGGCTTCGCTGGCGCTTGAGCATGCGCTAATGTTGGAGCGCCGAGGGCAAACGAAAGCGCGGCGGCCAAAAACAGCGCCGTGCGGCATCGATGGCCCAGCATTCGCGAAAAACCCAATCAGCCCTCGCATGCGCTCCTAAGAGCGTGCTCCAACCATAACGTCCCCAACCGTAGGATGCGAAACTTGCGCGGAAGCGGCGTTTCATCTCCGCCTCCAACGACATCCATTTCGCCTCCTATACTAATGACAGATGGGGATGGTCTTCAAAACCGCGCCTGCCGATCCCTCATTGGATCGATACTCGCGCCAGGTGTTTTTTCCGGGAATTGGCGAAGCCGGCCAGAAACGGCTACGCGTCGCGCATGTCGCGCTTGTGGGTTGCGGAGCCACCGGAGCCGCCGCTGCCGGCCTGCTCGCACGCGCAGGTGTCGGCACCCTCACTCTGCTGGACCGCGACTTCGTGGAAGAAAGCAACCTGCAGCGCCAGGTGCTCTTCGACGAAGCCGATGCCCGCGAGTCTCTGCCCAAGGCGGAAGCCGCTCGGCGAAAAATTGCACTCTTTAACAGCGAGATCACGGTCCATGCCCGCATTGCCGACCTCACTCCGGGAAACATTCACGAGCTTCTGACCGGGGCGGATATCATCCTTGACGCCACCGACAACTTCGAAACACGCTATCTTCTGAATGACTATGCGGTCGAGCAACACAAGCCCTGGATCTACTCCGCGGCTGTGGGCGCCTATGCCGCCACCATGAACGTTCTCCCCGGGGAAACCGCCTGTCTCGCCTGCATCTTTCCCGAGCCGCCTGCCGGAACAGTAGAAACCTGCGACACGGCCGGCATTTTGAACACCGCCGTCAATCTGGCTGCGTCGCTTGCCGTGACCGAAGCATTGAAGTTTCTTACCGGCGCACACACCCGGCTGCGGCGCACCCTGCTCTCCTGCGATCTATGGACCAATGAATGGTCCTCTGTCTCATCCGCTCAGCCAAGAATCGGCTGCGAGGTCTGCCAGCGGCGAGACTTTCGACATCTGCGCGGCGAAGGTCGTCCGCACATCACGCTCTGCGGACGAAATTCTGTGCAGATTCACGAACACAGCCGTCCAGTCGACTTCCGGGCGCTCGAAACCCGGCTCAGGCCTCATGGCCAGGTCCGGTCCAACAACCTGCTCTTACGCTTTGAGCGGGGAGAACACACGTTAACCATCTTCGCCGACGGAAGGGCGATTATCCAGGGAACGACAGACTTAGCTGTCGCTCGTACCCTCTATGCCCGCTACATCGGTTCATAGGCGGTCAGGTCGCGTCGCGCGATTTAATGAGAGCGTATTGCGTGCGCCCAGCCTGCTCTCCTTCGATCTGTGGAATCTAGCCGAGCCCCGAAAAAAGACGACGGCAAGATTTGCGAGCACTGCCCCAGCTTGCAGTGCAAGCACTTCCAGCGTCTCTCTTGGAGCCCGTGGCAGCCATCTCATCGCGAAGAATGCCAAGACCGGCAGCTGTCCGGCCATGAGTAGCTGCCAGAGATGAGCATCTGTCCCTTCATCAGCCTCACGGAGAACGTGGCCGTTTTGGACTAAGTCTGAACCAACATGACCAAGCACCAACGCCAGGGCGATAAGCGACATTGCCATCGGAAGAAAGGCGCTTGGCCGTTTCGTGATGGAGACAAAGGTGAGGGCGCAGTGTTTCATTTTTGGTCCCCTGAGTCGGAAAGACGTGAGAAAGTGCCGAGCGACCACGCCCGGACCTCAACCCAGCATGGCGTGCGGCGCGGGGTAGCGTCAAAGCTCTTACCGGGCATATCCCACCGGGGCGAGGCCTGTTCAGCCAAAACCTCCCGGGCAACCCGTCGCTTTCCGTATGCCTCTAAGCGTAAGAGTTGTTTTACATTCTTTTTTCCAAATTTCCCATGAATGCGACCACACTCAGATCGAATTCCCCCTTGCCCGAAGTCGCAACTCATGGAATTCTCACTCAAGCAAAGGATTTCTTAATGAGCGTTGGCCAGACAGAATCAAAGCCCGCCCACCAACACCTACGACGCAATCCGCCCATAGCCGGAGAAGCCGAAGCAATCGCCGCGGCGCAGGCAGGAGACGAAAAAGCATTTGAAATGCTCTACGCGCTCCACAAGCGCCGCGTCTACTCGCTGTGTCTTCGCATGCTGGGCAACGTAGCCGCTGCCGAGGATCTTACTCAGGACGCCTTTCTCCAGCTCTATCGCAAAATCGGCACCTTCCGCGGCGATTCGGCCTTTTCTACCTGGCTGCACCGCCTTTCCGTAAACGTGGTACTCATGCACCTTCGCAAAAAGGGCCTGCCCCAGATTTCACTCGAAGAAGCACTTGAGCCCGCGCAGGAGGACGGTCCCCGCAAGGACCTCGGCGCTCGCGATCTTCGGCTTTCCGGCTCCATCGATCGCGTGACATTGGAGCGCGCCATAGAAAATCTTCCCCCGGGCTACCGTCTGGTCTTCGTCCTCCACGACGTGGAGGGTTACGAACATAACGAAATTGCTGACATGCTCTCCTGCTCCATCGGAAACAGCAAATCGCAACTGCACAAGGCGCGTATGAAATTACGCGATCTGCTCCGCACCGGACAGCGGAAGGAGACCGCAGTATGACTGGGACGCGCCTCGAAAAACCCCCTATGACTAATTGTGCTGATTTTCAAGGACGACTGCCTGAGCTATTCGAGACAAACGCGAACCTGAGTGCCGACGAGCACCTCAAGAGTTGCGAGAACTGTACTGCGCTGGTACGTGACCTCGAATACATTGCCCAACAGGCAAAACTGCTCCTGCCCATCCATGACCCCAGTCCCGGCGTCTGGGAGAACATACGGTCGGCTATCCATAGCGACTCCGGTCAAAACAACGTTAATCCGTCTTCCGCGCCTCCGAAAGCTTCTGCGCCACCGACGGGAAGATAGCCCTCGACGGTTGAAGTTGTATTCGGTCCTATAATTTCGTACAGCGCATGAGGACCGAGACAAATCTGCCGGTAAAGGTGCGGCGCATCGTGCTTACCGGATTCATGGGAGCCGGCAAATCCACCATCGGTGCGCTGCTCGCGGAGAAGCTCGGCTGGGGCTTCCTCGACACCGACGCCGCTATCGAAGCGCGCGCCGGAGTCACCATCGCCCAACTCTTCGAACAGCGCGGCGAGGCGGCCTTTCGCGCGCTTGAGACCGAAGCCATCCGCGAACACGCCCGGACCGAGCATCTTATTCTCGCCCTCGGCGGCGGAGCCGTCGAAGCCGAACCCACTCGCGACGCCCTCGCCCAGCTGGACCACGCCTGCATCATCTTCCTCGAGGCCCCGCTCGAGTTGATGGTAGCCCGCTGCATCGCACAGCCCGGCGCCGCTGAACGTCCCGTACTCGCCGACCGCGAAGGCCTGGCGCGGCGTCTGGCCGCGCGACTTCCCCACTACCGCAAGGCGCATCTCACCATCGCCACCTCACAGCTGACTCCTCAGGCCGTCGCCGACCATATCCTCGAAGCTCTGGCTGATCGCTGTGTAGCCCCACCCCGCGCCATGCGGGAAAAAGAAGGCGTCGCAACCCCATGAGCGAAATCATCACCGAAACCGAGACGAAAGCAGTCCAGCATTCCCAAGCCCGGTTACGCGATCACAGTGGCAATCGCGCCGACATCCTGTTTGCCTTCGGCGTCGCCCTCGCCCTCTACGTCGCGTGGCATGTGCTGGAGGTCCTGGAACTCATCTATGTCAGCGCTCTATTTGCAGTCGTGCTTACACCAGTCATGCGCACTATCATGAGCCTGCGCATCGGCAAATGGACGCCCGGCCGCGTCTCGGCCATCCTCATCCTTCTGCTCGCCGTGGCCGCATCGGCAGCTCTCTTTTTCTTCGTTGCTCTTCCTCCCGTTATCCGCGACATGCACCAGTTCGCCCTCGAACTCCCCAGCCGCGGCCCGCAGTTGATCGAGCGCATCCACAGATTCCCGCTCTCCAAGCATGTGGATGTAAGCGCGCTCAACGCCAGGCTTCAGGCCCTCGCCGGCAACTTCGCCGGCTTTGTCTTCTTATCCTTTAAGGCATGGGCGAGCAGCCTTTTCTTTATCATCACCGGCGCCGTCCTTACCGTTTACTTCATGCTGGAGGGTGAAATTGCCTACAACTGGTTGCTCTCCTTCCTGCCTGTGGACAGGCGTCAGCGCCTCCACACCACCCTCGCCCGCGCCGAAGTCCGCATGGGAAAGTGGCTGCTCGGCCAGGGATTGCTCATGCTGCTCCTTGGCCTTACCAGCATGATCGTCTTCCTGTTTCTGCACGTCCGATACGCTTATGCGCTTGGCGTACTCATGGGACTTTTCAACCTCATTCCCTATGCAGGTGCGATTGCTTCCATGGTCCTCATCGTCCTAGTCGCCGCCATCGACTCCTGGGGACGCGTCATCGGCGTGGTCGTCTTCTATGCGATTTACTCCCAGATCGAAACCTCATATCTAACGCCGCGTATCATGCGCCAAAGCGTCGACCTTGCCGGTCTTACCGTCCTCATCGCGCTCATACTCGGCGCTTCCCTGGCCGGCATCCTCGGCGCTCTGGTCGCCGTCCCAACGGCCGTTCTGGTGGCAGTGCTGCTGAACGAATACGCCGTGCAACACGATCCATCATCGCCGACGTCAAGTCGAGTGACAAAATCGAGTAAGGGCTGAGGGGTAATGGTTCAATTATCGGTTTGGACGACGACGCGCCCGAACTCGAATAAGGAGCAGTATCGCGCCTCAATGCGTGACCTTGACTGGTTATCACCAACGGACGCATCAGCCTCTCTTATGGGAGAATTGAATGCTGTGCTTGGACCCAGGTAGAGCTACGATTGGCCTCCATTCTGAACAGACCCATCGTATTGCCCGTGCAAGCATTTAGAGACCATAGGAAAATGCGCCAGACTCTATACACCTGGAGCCGGTATCTTCACAGTCGCGATGGAAAGAGAATCGTGCTTCGTGGTGTGAATCTCCCCCTTCTCGACGACTGGAACTTTCCCGGACAAGATGCTCTTTCCGCTCTTGAAAAGAGCGGGGCCAACGCTGTCCGCATTCAATGGTATGTAAACTATGGGAATCCGGATCGGCCAAAGTATTCCATCACCGATCTCGACGACGTTTTGAAACGCTGCGCCGCAGCCGACATGGTCCCTATAGTGATGCTCGCGGATCTTACGTGCGCCTTCGACGCAACCCTGATCAACTCGCAGTTGGTCCCTTGGTGGACATCCAAGGAGGTCGTTAAAGTTCTAAAAAAGCATGCGAGATACTTGATCATCAATCTCGCCAACGAAGTTGGTGCTTACCGTTGGGCTGACAATCCCAACAGCGCCCTTGCTGAATACGAGACTGCTTACACCACCGCCATCGCAAGCATTCGGAAAACGGGCCTCGCGGTCCCGATCATGCTCGACGCACCAGACTGCGGTACCTCAATAGACGCTCTCTTATCCATCGGTCAGCAGCTCATCGATGCGGATCCGTCTCACAACCTGCTGCTCAGCGCCCATGCATATTGGGCTGGGTATGATGGCATCCCCTTCCTCAAGAAGTGTCTCAGCGCGAATCTTCCCATCGTGTTTGGCGAAGTGGCGAATAAGCAGGATGAGCAAATAGACGGAAAGACCGCGTACTGCTACTACGATCTGGACGGAAGCCATACAAATCCGGGTGCCGGTAACGGATTCACCTATCAGTCTCTTCTGACACTTCTACAGCACGACGCGGTCGGTTGGCTTGCCTGGTCCTGGGGACCCGATGAGTGCTCCGCCCGACGCCTGAGCACCGATGGCTCCTTTGCCTCACTTTCGGATTACGGTAAGGACATCGTCAACAACCCGACGTATGGGCTCATCGCCACCGCCCATCGGTTCAGGCTCTAGTAGAGCGCTGCCAGTTCGTAGGCAGGCAATTTTCACTAGAACTCAACCTATTTATGGCTTCGCGTTCGGGTTCCATCGAAAATCCGCATCGAAACGACCCGATTGCGGAGAGTGACGCAACCGTAACCTGGCTCACTATCCTGAAGGGTCTGTCGGCGCATTGGTATCATGGAGTGTGAACCCCACACCCCAGCTCGCTGAAAGGTTGACCGCCGAGCCAGAGCTCGCGCCGATCTCCCTGAGTCCGCCGGATGTAGATCCTCCGGAACAGATGGAGCATGAGACGCATCTCCACGCTCCGCGTGCCGGCGATACTGCATCCCGCATCGCCGACTATCGCGAGCTCTTCAAGGTACGCGTAACGCTGATGGTCGTGATGACGGCATGGGCCGGATTCTACCTCGGGTCCATGCAGTCCGGTATCAGCAGCGTTCAGCCCGGCCTCATCGAAGCCCTCTTCGGCATCGCGCTGGTCTCAGCAGGATCGGCTGCCCTGAATGAGTGTCTGGAACGCAAGCTCGACGCCAAAATGATCCGCACCTCGCGGCGGCCCATGGTCACCGGACGCATCGGCCTGGCCCATGGAATTATCGCTGGCCTCGCCGCCATCGCCATCGGTTCCATCTGGCTGGTCCACGAAACCAATCTCATCACCGGCACCCTCGCCCTCATCACGGCCTTCACCTATGTGGCGATTTACACCCCGCTCAAGCGCCACACCACCATGGCCACATTCATCGGAGCCTTCCCCGGAGCCATGCCGCCCCTGCTCGGTTGGACCGCCGCCCGTGGACGCATCGAGTGGCCGGCTGTCGCCCTGTTCGCCATTCTCTTCATCTGGCAGTTTCCCCACTTCATGGCCATTGCCTGGCTCTACCGCGAAGACTACGGACGCGCCGGCATTCGCATGCTCCCCGTAGTTCAACCCGACGGCTGGTCTACCGTGCTCGAAGCCCTCACTTACGCCGTGCTGATGATTCCCGCCAGCCTTCTGCCCGTCTATCTGCACGTCGCCGGACTTTACTACGGGGCGGCCGCTGCGATCCTCGGCATCGTCTATCTCGGCTACACCATCCGTTTTGCACGGATCACCCGGGCGCGGTCGACCATCGAATCGAAGATGTACGCACGCGATCTGCTCAAGGTCAGTGTCATCTACCTCCCGCTGCTGCTCACCGCGCTCATGCTCAACGCCAAAGGTAAGTAATCATGCAAACCACCATGGAAACCAAGGGGCCTGAATCGAAGGGATCGACCGGCGCTACCATAGGGGCGATCATCGTAGCCAGCGCCTTGGCCAGCGCGCTCATCTGCTGGCTGGTGTATTTCCACCCGCCCACCGATGTGGCCCGAATCCATCTCCTCTTTCTGCCCGCGACGAATGCGTTGCTGAATGCCCTCAGCACCATCGCCCTCCTCACCGGTTTCGTTTACATCCGCAGGCGGAAAATCCCGAAGCACCGCGCTTCGATGCTCACAGCCTTCTTCTTTTCGTCGATATTCCTCGTCTCCTATCTGGTCAACTTCACGCTGCACGGCGAGACGAAG